>LQAG01000072.1_pt1 | contig 50581 bp, 74 predicted proteins | sample 1535801 | NCBI WGS metagenome assembly LQAG01 (sample SAMN04331584, study PRJNA305678) | bioreactor metagenome | isolation source: bioreactor_3 inoculated with Wadden Sea sediment 1st replicate of a... | place: Germany:Bremen
TTCTGTTCTGCTAAATAATCAAGTATTTTTTCCTGTATGTTCATAGGAATACCCCCTTTTTAGTATAGTTCCATTATAACATACGAATCCAGTGTCTCTTAAACTCTGACTTCGATTTAACTTTAAATTTTCATATGGTACAGCCTTTTACCCTATTTTTATTTATGCCCATTTGTGACCCATAACAATCTTCAAGAAGACAATACAAACTTTTTTAGATTGCGGAGTCCAGACGCATTATCTTTCGTACAATTCCCTATGCTTAATAAGCAGACCACATAGACCCTTTGACCCATCTGATTTTGATTTCATTCTCTAGGCTTTACATGTACAAAAAGAGCCTCCTCAAGTTGAGAAGACTCTTCATAAAAAGGCTAAAAACCTTATTAACTTCAATTATAGAAGTGGACCAAACGATGAGAATAGAGGCGCAAATACAAGCGCAACGATTGTCATAAGTTTGATAAGGATGTTGATAGATGGACCAGACGTATCCTTGAATGGATCACCTACAGTATCGCCAACAACAGCAGCCTTATGTGGATCGCTACCCTTGCCACCGAAGTGACCTTCTTCAATGTACTTCTTCGCGTTATCCCATGCACCACCAGCGTTTGCCATGAAGATCGCCATAAGAACACCTGTTACAAGTGCACCTGATAGCATACCGCCAAGAGCTTCTGCGCCAAGTAGTAAACCAACAACGATTGGTGCTAGAACAGCCATAAGGCCAGGAACCATCATTTCCTTAAGTGCTGCAGCAGTAGAAATATCTACACACTTAGCATACTCAGGCGTTGCAGTACCTTCCATAACACCAGGAATATCTCTGAACTGACGACGAACTTCTTCGATCATCTGGAAAGCTGCCTTACCAACAGATTCCATTGTCATAGCTGAGAATAGGAATGGTAGCATACCACCAATAAATAGACCAACTACAACTGTAGGCTTAAGTACAGAGATTGTTTCAAGACCAACTGCTTGTGAGTAAGAAGCAAATAGAGACAGAGCAGTCAGTGCCGCTGAACCAATTGCAAAACCTTTACCAATAGCAGCAGTTGTGTTACCAACAGCATCTAGCTTGTCAGTGATTTCGCGAACTTCACTCGGTAGTTCGCACATTTCAGCAATACCACCAGCGTTATCAGCGATTGGACCGTAAGCATCAACTGCAACTGTAATACCAGCTGTAGAAAGCATACCTACTGCTGCAAGTGCGATACCGTAAAGACCCATAAACTTAAATGCAACAAGCGTTGCGATTGAGATAAAGATGATTGGCATTGCTGTAGATTCCATACCTACTGCAAGACCAGAGATAATTGTCGTAGCAGGACCTGTTTCAGACTGCTTTGCAATTTTCTTAACATGCTTGTACTCACTAGAAGTATAAACTTCTGTTACATAACCAATCAGCATACCAGCCGCTAGACCAGCAGTGATTGCCCAGAAAGCATTTAGGTTGCCAAAGTACATGTTTGATAGGAAGAATGCCGCTACAATAACGATTCCGCCTGCTACGTAAGTTGACATTTTAAGTGCTTTATGTGGGTCAGAACCTTCTTCGCCTTTAACAAAGAAAGTACCAATGATTGATGCAATGATACCAAGTGCAGAAAGAGCAAGTGGGAACATAGCACCTTCCATACCGTACGCTAGTGTACCAAGTGTTAGCGACGCGATAATAGAACCAACATATGATTCAAATAGATCGGCACCCATACCAGCAACATCACCCAACGTTGTCACCTACGTTATCTGCGATAACGGCAGGGTTACGGTGGATCATCCTCAGGGATACCAGCTTCTACTTTACCTACAAGGTCAGCACCAACGTCAGCAGCTTTCGTATAAATACCACCGCCAACACGTGCAAATAGTGCGATAGATGACGCACCAAGACCAAAACCAGTGATTAGGCTTGGATCTTTAAAGATTACATACAGGATGCCAACGCCTAGAAGACCTAGACCAACAACTGACATACCCATTACAGCACCACCAGAAAAAGCAACTGATAGAGCTCTGTTCATTCCATTTTCCATAGCAGCATTTGCAGTACGAACGTTTGCTTTTGTAGCAACACGCATACCGATGAAACCTGCCGCACCTGAGAAAGATGCACCTAGAATAAATGAAAACGCCTGTTTCCCAACCGATACCTACAATGATAACGGCTGCAACAATAGCAGCGAAAATAACCAGAGACTTATACTCACGTCTCATGAATGCCATAGCACCCTCTTGAATGTACGTTGCAATTTCGTCCATTCTCTTTGAACCTGAGCTGACAGTGTTGATTCTGCTTGACGCTAAGTAAAATGCAAAAATAAGTGCTACAACACCAATGCCAGCAGCAATTAGACCCATGTCGAAGTTCATTGCTGATCCTCCTTAACCTACGATTAAATTATTTCCCAATTTTGGGTTGACTCATTTGTGGAAATCGATCGTCTCATCGATTTCTTCACAAGAAAAAATAAAGATTCGACATACTCAAAGCCCACAAGTGGCTTTGGAATTGCGAAACTTATTCATTTGCCTGGAAGTGTTCTTCATCAATACGGTAAACCCCATTACATTCTTTTTATCTAGTACGTAATGACGTAACTTCTCCCAAACATGAAAAAATTATTGCATGATAACGAGCAATAGCGCGCCTGCAATAAAGACGATTGCGGCAATCTTCGTAATGCGGTCAAACACGGCTTCCATACCGTGAGCTTTTTGCTTGCCCCAGATCTGTTCAGCGCCACCGCCGATTGATCCAGAAAGACCTGCACGCTTACCTGATTGAAGTAAAATACTTGCGATCAGTGCAAGGCATGCCAATACGAAGACTGCAGTGACTAGCATAGTCATTGCAACTCCTCCTCTGTTCTTCATTAACAAGCACATTTTATCACAGCGTAATATAGAAAGCAACAAGATTTCAAGGGTTTAAGCCTTTGAAAACCTTTTCCTATTTTCAGTGTGATAGAACGCATTTGTAGATATTTTCAATTTTAAATCATTTACCTTATTTATTCATGAAAAGGTAATGGATTAAACAAACATGACTCTGTTTGATATAGAACTTAATAAGGAGAAGCTTACACCAAACGGCATAAGCTCCTCGAAACTATATTCTATATAGTAAATGTCTTTTTGGTAAAGACTACTTTAGGTTGAAGAATGCTTTCATACCTGGGTATTCTGATAGGTAGTCAAGTTCATCTTCAATTCTAAGAAGTTGGTTGTACTTAGCAACACGGTCAGTACGTGCTGGAGCGCCTGTCTTGATTTGACCAGCGTTTAGAGCAACTGCAACGTCTGCAATTGTTGAATCCGCTGTTTCACCAGAACGGTGAGAAATCACGCAAGTGTAACCCGCACGGTTAGCCATTTGAATCGCATCAAGTGTCTCTGTAAGAGAACCGATTTGGTTTAGCTTGATTAGGATTGAGTTACCGCAACCAGTTTCAATACCTTTTGAAAGTCTTTCAACGTTTGTTACGAATAGGTCATCACCAACGATCTGAATCTTGTTTCCAAGCTTCTCAGTCATTAGCTTCCAGCCTTCCCAATCTTCTTCGTCAAGGCCATCTTCAATAGAAACGATTGGGTACTTGTCTACTAGGTTTGCGTAGAAATCAACCATTTCTTCAGATGTCATTTCAATGCCTTCACCAGAAAGCTTGTATTTGCCTGACGCTTTGTCGTATAGCTCAGTTGCAGCAACGTCCATAGCTAGACGGATTTCTTCGCCTGGCTTGTAGCCTGCAGCTTCAATAGCTTCAATAATAACTTGAAGTGCTTCTTCGTTAGAAGAAAGGTTTGGAGCGAAACCACCTTCGTCACCCACACCTGTAGCTAGACCTTTAGCTGTAAGAACTTTCTTTAGGTTATGGTAGATTTCAGCGCCTGTACGTAGAGCTTCCTTGAAGCTTTCAGCAGCAACTGGCATTACCATGAACTCTTGAATATCAACGTTGTTGTCAGCATGCTCGCCACCATTTAGGATGTTCATCATAGGCACTGGCAGTTGCTTTGCATTCACGCCACCGATGTATTGGTATAGAGGAAGACCTAGAGTGTTAGATGCAGCCTTAGCTGTTGCCAGTGAAACACCAAGAATAGCATTTGCACCTAGCTTACCTTTATTAGGCGTACCATCTAGAGAGATCATTGCCTTATCAATACCAATTTGATCAAAAGCATCCATACCGATGATTTCTGGAGCAATGATATCATTTACATTTTCAACAGCTTTAGATACACCTTTACCTAGGTATCTGCCCTTGTCACCATCACGAAGCTCAACAGCTTCAAAAGCACCTGTAGATGCACCTGATGGAACTGCTGCACGGCCCATTGTGCCGTCTTCTAGATAAACTTCTACTTCTACTGTAGGATTACCACGTGAGTCAAGAATTTCTCTACCGTAAACACCAACGATTGTTGACATACTAATACCTCCATTAGCCTTGATAGTTTTATAATAAACCGTCCCATGACGATTTATAATTGTTGTCAGTAAGTATCGGGGACATTTTCACCCTGTCCCCATGTATCGATTCCGTCCCGGGTACCGATAAACAAGGGCTTTTTAGAAATACTTCCAAAAGCCTACTATTGCATTTTCTATTTAATTAATGACGTGCCTGTCATTTCAGCAGGTTGTTCTAGCTTTAATAGTTGAAGAAGCGTCGGTGCAAAGTCACATAACTTGCCATCAGTTCTTAGAGAAACGTCTCCTGCACCTGCTAGAATACAAGGTACAACATTGGTTGTATGTGCTGTCATAGGTTTTTGAGTCACAGGATCAACCATTGTTTCAGCATTACCATGGTCTGCAGTGATAATAACTTGACCACCCATATTCACTATTTTATCGCATACTTTTGCAAAGCAGTCATCTATAACTTCTACAGCCTTAACAGCTGCATCAAATACACCTGTATGACCTACCATATCAGGATTTGCAAAGTTCAGCACAATAAAATCATACTTGTCTTCATCAAGTTTGGCAAGAAGGGTGTCCGTCACTTCATACGCTGACATTTCAGGTTGAAGATCATATGTTGCGACCTTCGGTGAAGGAATCAGTGCACGATCCTCGCCTGGATTCGCTTCCTCAACACCGCCGTTAAAGAAGAACGTAACATGGGCATACTTTTCTGTTTCAGCAATTCTAAGCTGGTTCAGCCCCTGTGCACTTACATACTCACCCAGTGTGTTAGTAATGGTTTGCGGTTTGAATGCAACACTTACACCTTCTATTGTAACATCATATTGTGTTAGGCATACATACTCAAGGTCGAATCTTTCACGAGCAAATCCGTCAAACTCAACATCAACCAGGGCACGCGTCAATTCACGGGCACGGTCTGGTCTGAAGTTAAAGAAAATAACCGAATCATTTTCTCTAAGTTGCCCAGTGGCTTTGCCATCCTTAAGAATAACTGTAGGCAGAACAAACTCATCATTCTCACCTTTTTCATAAGAACTTTCAACCGCTTCAACGGCTGATTGTGCAGTTTGACCTTCAGACTTTACAATAGCCTTGTAAGCAAGTTCCACACGTTCCCAACGCTTGTCACGATCCATTGCGTAATAACGGCCTGAGACAGTGGCAATTTCACCAATGCCAACAGATGCCATATGGGCTTCAAGTTCTTCAATATATTGAACAGCACTTCTTGGTGGCGTATCGCGGCCATCTAGGAAGGCATGTACATAAATATTATCTAAGCCCTTCTTTTTAGCCATATCAACAAGACCCTTAAGGTGGTTAATATGACTGTGGACACCGCCATCAGAAAGCAGACCATTACATGAAGACTGCGATTTTCTATGAGTGCATTGTCCATAGCCTTTACAAGGGATTCGTTTTCAAAGAAATCTCCATCCTTGATAGACTTTGTGATACGTGTCAGCTCTTGATAAACCACGCGACCTGCACCAATGTTCAAATGGCCAACTTCAGAGTTCCCCATTTGCCCATCTGGCAAACCAACGTCTAGACCACTAGCCGCCACTTTTGTATTTGGATATGTTGCCATGTAACGGTCAAAGTTTGGCGTATTGGCATGCTCAATGGCATTCCCAACTTCCGCCTTATTAACACCCCAACCATCTAAAATAACGAGTGCAACAGGTTTTTCATTGTTTCATCAGCTCCTTAAGCCTAGACTAGTCGTACAAATAATTCGAAAATGCAGGTCCTATGGCAGTATGTTGCTTCATAGAGAATAATCATACGGCCATAGGCTGCACTAAAATCTTATAAATTTGCTTGATTCGTCCAGATTAAAAATTTACAAGTTGAACGAAGCTGTCTGGCTGAAGGCTTGCACCACCAACGAGTGCGCCATCAATATCTGATTCATTCATAATTTCTTCAACATTGGCCGGCTTAACACTGCCACCATATTGAATACGAACTTTTTCAGACACATTGTCATTGTAAAGAGCTACAACTTCTTCGCGTATGAATGCTATCATATCATTTGCATCTGCGCTGCTTGCAGTTTTACCCGTACCAATCGCCCAAATCGGCTCATAAGCAACAACAACTTCAGCCGCTTTTTCTGCTGAAACATCTGCAAATGCCTTCTGGATTTGTACTTTAACAACATCTTTCATTTTACCAGACTCACGTTCTTCGAGAGTTTCTCCAACGCATAGTATTGGTCCAATACCCACTTCAAGAGCCTTAAGAACTTTTTTTGTTGACTGTTTCATCTGTTTTCAGCAAAGTATTGTCTTCTTTCTGAGTGACCGATGACAACAAAGTCAATATCTAGTTCTTTAAGCATTGCTGGTGCAATTTCACCAGTGAAAGCGCCGCTTTCTTCAAAGTGCATATTTTGTGCGCCAATTTTAATATTTGTACCATCAGCTGCCAGCTTTAGGTCTTTTTAGAAGTGTTGCAGGTGCACAAACAACCACTTCAACATCTGTATCTTTTACTTGATCTTTGATAGCCGCAATAAATTCTACGCCTTCCTTGATCGTCTTATTCATTTTCCAGTTGCCTGCGATGATTGGCTTTCTCATTATAAGCTCTCCCTTCAGCGATAATTACTTATCGTTAAGCGCTACGATACCAGGTAGTTCTTTACCTTCTAGGAATTCAAGAGATGCACCGCCACCTGTTGAGATGTGCGTCATTTTGTCACCAAACCCTAGAATGTTTACAGCCGCTGCACTATCGCCACCGCCGATAATTGTTGTTGCATCTGACTCTGCAAGAGCTTCTGCAACTGCAATTGTACCCTTAGCAAAGTTCTCAAATTCGAATACGCCCATAGGACCATTCCAAACAACCGTTTTAGCTTCCTTCACTGCATCAGAGTAGATTTTTGCTGTTTTTGGTCCAATATCAAGACCCATGTATCCATCAGCAATATTTTGATCTTCTGTTACAACAGGCGCCGCATCTGCAGCAAACTTGTCCGCTGTGATGTTGTCAACTGGTAGAAGAAGCTTAACACCTTTGGCATTAGCCTTGTCGATCATCTCTTTTGCATACTCTACTTTGTCGTCTTCAACAAGTGATGTTCCAATTGCAAAACCTTGCGCTTTAAGGAATGTGTATGCCATACCACCACCGATTACAAGTGTATCAACTTTTTCGAGCAGATTGTTGATAACCTTGATTTTATCAGAAACCTTGGCACCACCAAGAATTGCTGCAAAAGGACGAACTGGTGTTTCAACAGCCGAACCAAGGAACTTGAGCTCTTTTTGAATAAGGTAGCCACAAGCTGCAGTGTCAAGGAACTGTGTAACACCAACAGTTGATGAATGCGCTCTGTGTGCTGTACCAAATGCGTCATTAACAAATAGGTCAGCCAGTGAAGCAAGGTCTTTTGATAGACCTTCGTCATTCTTTGTTTCGCCATTTCTAAACGTGTGTTTTCAAGAAGAACAATATCGCCATCCTTCATTGAATCAACCGCTGCTTTTGTCTTTTCTCCAACAACTTCAGCTTCAGAATTAAAGATTACATTTGTATCAAGAAGGGCTGAAAGTCTCTTTGCAACAGGCGCTAAAGAAAGTTCAGGCTTGTACTCCCCTTTTGGTTTACCCATGTGTGAACAAAGAATTAGCTTAGCGCCATTCTCTTTAAGGTACTTAATCGTTGGAAGTGCTCCCTTGATTCTGCTTTCATCAGTGATTTTATCGCCATCAAGTGGAACATTGAAATCACAACGCACTAAGACACGCTTACCTTTTACTTCGATATCTTCGATCGATTTCTTGTCAAACATACTCATATGAAGATTCCTCCTGAAGAGTGCTCTATTTCCCGGATTATTCACGTAATCAACCCGTGAACGCGGTTCATTAATGGATTACGTGGATAATCCGGGTGCCTTTAAGTCTAACCTGTATAAGCCCTGAACCCCACTTGGGAGTTCAGGGCACTTAAGTATTTACTTCTTTTTAATTACATAGTTGCAATTTTCTTTGCAAGTCTTACAAGTTGTGCAGTGTAAGACATTTCATTGTCATACCATGTGATGATCTTAACAAGTTGCTTGCCTTCAACTTCCATAACACTTGTAGAAAGTGCGTCAAATAGTGAACCAAACTTTGTTCCGATAATATCAGATGATACGATTGGATCTTCTGTGTAACCTAGTGTTTCGTTTGAAGCAGCCTTCATAGCAGCGTTTACTTCTTCAACTGTTACATTCTTGCCTAGTTCAACAACTAGATCTACAACAGAACCTGTAACCGTAGGAACACGTAGAGCCATACCGTCAAGCTTGCCAGCTAGTTCTGGAAGAACTTTACCAACAGCTACAGCAGCACCTGTTGACGTAGGAACGATGTTCGCAGCAGCAGCTCTACCTCTTCTTGCAGTGATAGGCTTAGCATGTGGTCCGTCAAGCGTGTTCTGGTCATTTGTGTAAGCATGAACTGTAGTCATGTAACCTTTTACTAGACCAAAGTTATCATTAAGAACCTTAGCAACTGGTGCTAGACAGTTTGTCGTACAAGATGCACCAGATAGGATTGTTTCAGAACCATCAAGAACATCATCATTTACATTGTAAACAATTGTCTTTAGATCGCCTTTAGCAGGTGCAGAAATTACAACCTTCTTAGCGCCAGCGTCGATGTGTGCTTGAGACTTTTCTTTTGATACGTAGAAACCAGTACATTCTAGTACAACGTCAACGTCTAGTTCGCCCCAAGGAAGATTCTTAGCATCTCTCTCAGCGTAAATTTTGATTTCTTTACCATCAACTGTGATAGAACCTTCACCAGCAGTGATTGCATCTTGCTTGTATCCACCTTGAGCAGTGTCATACTTTAGTAGGTATGCAAGGTCTTCAGCGTTTGTAAGATCGTTGATTGCAACATTTCAAATTCCTCAGTACCGAACATAAGTCTTGAATGCCAGTCTACAATTCTAACCAACCGTTGATTGCAACTTTAGTTTTCATTCTAAATTGTCCTCCTTTAAGTGTGTTTATCCAAAATAATTTTAGCCACATTTTCATCGGTCACCAGGACCAAATTACGATTGAGTTTACAGATAGAAATTATAGCTTCCGCTTTTTCCTGTCCACTCGCTACGGCAATTAAATCTTCAATTGCCTTAAATTTATCGAGATCAATACCTATTGTACTGATTTCGTGCACGATTTCACCGGCTTCATTGAAGTAGTAACCAAAGGCTTCTGAAACTGCGCCCTTATCGATAATCTTACCAATTTCAACATCATCTAAACTTCTTCTTTCAGCCATTTTCTGAGCTTTCCCTATGCCAAAGGCCAAGATGCTCATGTTATCAAGGACTTGAATGATCTCCTTAATTTCTGGTTCTTTCTTTAGACTCTCAATCGCCGAAGCAGAAAGATTATCTGGTGTGTAAAGCATTCTATAATTTGAACCCAGCTTTTTCAGCTAGTTTTTCAACAAGTGTGTTTGCCTGGTACTCTGTTTTCTTACCCAAACCACCACGTGCTGGAACAACTATTGCATTTTCCAGCGGGGTTTTTTCTTTTTTATAACCCTCAATAATGCTATAAACAGACGTACCACCAGTGATACCAATTACAGAGCCATCTCTAATAATAGATCTTAAATAATTAGAAGCGCTTCGGCCAAGTTCTTGAAGTGTCAATTCTTCATTCATAAGACCAGAGGACCCAATTATGACTTTCTTGATCTGAAGTTTTCAGCAAGTTGAATTTCTAGGTCTCTCAGACCTCGTAAGTCATGGAAGAACATGGTCAACATTTCTAGCGCCAACTGTCCCTCTTGCGTAATGGCCATACCTTCCAGTGAAAACTCGACCAATCCTTGATCTTTTAGACGGTTGGCTTCCTTCCGGATCACACGTTCTGTCATATTCAGTTTTGTCGATAGACTGCGACGACCAACTGGTTGTAAGAAACTAACCATTTTCAATATGCTATATCTGTCTTCAAGAAGATCGACAGCCTCAGGCGCAACCATTCTTAGCACAGTTGATATTTCGTTGATTTTTACACAGTCAATGCACAATGGATTCTTTTGCATTGGAAGCCTCCTGGGACAATATTTGTCCGGGCGTATCTTTTCGTCCCATCTGAAGTAAAAAAAATTTCTCCGTCAAATTAATCATACCATACCCCGTAGATGATTCCAAGTTTGAAGCTTATTTTTGATAACGTTTTCCTGTATTATCACTGTAAAATTTATATTAAGCCTTAGATTCTATGTCCTAGATCATTCTCTTAAATCAAGTGACCAGCTTCAGGAAAAAGCGACGTGTCCCTTGTCTTTAAATGAATAAAGCTATCTCAATAATGAGATAGCCTAGTCTTATCAATTTGGTCTTTTTATTTTCATGGTTATATGATCAATGCCAGCTTCTTTGAATATGTGTCCTTCACTGACAAATCCCAAGTTTTCATAAAAGGGAACGGCATCTTTTTGAGCATGCAACTCAACATCTAGAGCCTTTTCTTCCCAAGCCTTTTCTAATAGTGCTTTCATGATAACTTGCCCTAGTCCTTTACGCCGAAGATCCTTTAAAACGGCCACACGTCCAATGACATAATGACCTTTTTCTAGTTCGAACAGTCGTCCTGTGCCAACAGCGTCCTCCTTATGAAAGACCACAATGTGCCAAGCTGATTGGTCATAGCTATCTCTTTCAATATCTTTAGGAACATTTTGTTCATACACAAATACACATTCCCTGACCTTCCATGCTTTTTGTAGCGGACCACTTTCTCCGTGGAATACACAACACTTTAAATCTGTCATATCAAACCTCTTAAGACATCAAAATCATTATGACTTTTCTAGAATCTTTTACGCTTTGATGTTGCTGGTATATTGAGTTCATCCCTATACTTGGCTATAGTTCTTCTTGACACCTTTATTCCGGCCTTACCCAGTTCATTGGATATTTTTTTGATCAGATAATGGCTTTTTAGGATTTTCAGATTGAACCAAGTCTTTTATAAGGACCTTGATGCTTTCCGCAGAAACGCCTTCGCCAAAGGCTCCTGTAACACCACTTTGGAAAAAAGTGTTTCATTTCAAATAGCCCTTGACCACACTGAAGATATTTTCCATTGACAGCACGACTCACGGTGGACTCATGAACACCAATCTCATCTGCCACATCTTTCAAAATTAAGTGGTTTTAAATACATAGGCCCTTTTTCAAAAAAGTCATATTGAAATTCAACAATAGACTCCACCACACGATAAATAGTGTTTCGTCTTTGTTCAATGCTCTTGATGAGTTTTAAGGCTGATGTCAACTTTTTATTTATATATCCTATAGCACTTTCATTCACAGACTCTTGTCTAAGCAAGCTTCTATAGTAAGAATTGATATAAAGTTTTGGCGCTGAGTTTTCGCTCACACGAATGATATACTTGCCATCCACCTTGTCCACATAGACATCTGGTGTAACATATCTTACATCTCTAAGGGAAGCGAACTCGCGTCCAGGCTTTGGTTCCAGTTTCCTAATTCGGTCACACGCCTTTTGAGTTTCTTCAAGAGGCACGTTTTAAGACTTTCGCAATTTTTTGAATTCGATTCGAAGCCAAGTCATCTAAATAGGAAGCAACAATTCTACACTCCAAGGAAACATCATCATCAAAATGCGTCAACTGAATCAAGAGACATTCCTCAAGTGATCTGGCTCCCACACCAGGTGGATCAAATGTCTGAATGGTCTGTATTACAGTTTCGGCACTATCTGGATCAAGGCCTGAATATCTTGACACTTCGTCATAATCCACTTCTAAATATCCATTCTCATTGATGTTTTCAATAGCATATAAAGCAGCTTTTATTTCTTTTTCACTCAAGGTTGTCATTTGAAGCTGGAACTCAAGATGTTCGGATAAAGATTCTTCTGATGCAACAAAATTATCGTAGTTGACATCCTCTTTTTGTTCATAGCTCGTTTGGCGACCTCGACCATCTTCAAATTCTCCAGCGACCTCTTTCCAGTCAATTTTGTCGTAAACATCTTCTTCATCAGATGATGTTTTCTCAGACTCGGCTTCCTTATTTGACACATCATCTGCATCTTCAGAAGTGTTTTGAAGCACTGGATTGCTAAGCAATTCGTCTTGAATGAACTCATTTAGTTCGAGTGAATTGTATTGTAGTATTTCTATCGCCTGTTTTAGTTCAGGCGTCATTATTTAGTTTTTGCGTTTGAATCAAGTTCAAATTTAAAGTTCATCTTCATCGCAAAACCCAACCCCATTCTTCTGCTGCGAATACTGATCTGTATATAAATAATATTTACAGGTTAACTATAGTATGAACACATATTCATTATAACAGCAAACCACCAGCATAGAAAGTTTTACATGCACTCAAAAAGTCTGATTTCACCAATCATTTTGAATGCGACACCAGACTTGAGCTAAAAATATCCAATTATACATCCTTCTTTTAAACTTATATTTCTAAAATAGATTGTTTAATGTAAATAAAGTGCACAAAGTATGATCCGCATTTTAAGAAAGTGGCCAAAACCCTTGTCCACCTATTGTTTTTTAAACTAGTCTTCTATACGTAAGCCACCAGACAAGTTTAGATAGGCCTCTAGTACAGATCCCCCCAGGGCCCTTGCCTTATCTGAAATAGAATAGCATGCTTCTACATTTGCCCTTGGATCAATGTCCCCTATTTTCATATTCTCGAAAACTTCAACTTTCGGGTGAATGAAACCCCTGATAACACCTGAAATTTCAGCATATATATCAATATTGTTCACTTGCCCTATGCACTGACCCTTTTCTACAAGATCACCAATACCACAAGAATGAGCCACATATCCAGCCCCAGGTGAACGAATAATTCTTTCCTCAGTGTAACCATCAATATTACCAGGAATACCTGTGTTTGCCTTGCCTGCGCCCCTATAAATAATACGTCCAAGATCATGTCCCCGACTGGTTTCAATAACTGCATGGCAGTCCTGACCAGCAAAAAAACCTGGCCCAAGAGCTATAACATATGGGGCTAAATCTTTTGAGAGTCCCATATTTTTCTTTGCCAAAGTGGCATCAACAAGCAGATCTGGTGTTAATGCGATCATGCTGTCCATATTTGGATCAACCAAAACCGGCACATTGCCCTCTTGAAGAATTTTATCAATAGCCTGAACGCTCTTAACATGTATGTAGTTTACTGCCTCAACCTGACATTCCCCATCAAACACCGCTGATGCAGCAGAAACAGCACGTCGAATGACTGTGGGTTTGCCAATTTCCAAAACAACAACTTTGAATCCTGCATGAAACAACCTATTGCATGTTCCTGTTGCTATATCTCCTCCACCACGTATAACGACAAGTGGTTTTCTCACTGATCATTCACCCAGTCTTTCATACAAGTCCCTGTCTTATTGTTTAAAAAAGCAATTATCTCACTCATGATGCTAACACCTATTTCCATAGGCGTTTCAGCGCCTATATCCAGTCCCACTGGTGCATGCACCTCGTTTAGAATGTCTTGTGACACGCCCTCATCCATGAGCGTCTCGAATATTTTTTTTACCTTGCGTTTACTCCCTATCATACCAAGATACCTTGGTCGGTATTTTAAGGCCTCTCTCAAAGCCTCCAAATCACAATCTTTTGTTGCTATAACACATATATCTTCGTCCGTCACACCCACACATTCCACCGCTTTTTCAATGGACTTGTCTGTGTATATGTCATTTGCCCTATCTAATAAATCCTTTGTGGCATATTCGGGACGGTCATCAGCCACAACGATTGACCAATTGAGCTGATTGGCAATTTTCATAACGGCTTGATTCACATGGCCTGCTCCAATGAGAACAATTCTTTTCTTCTTTGGAAAAACTTCAATCAGAACTTTCATTGCGCCACCACAATGCGTTGGAAGTCCACCTTCTACATTCTTATCAAATATGTACTCCTGTATTGAGTTGCTTTCCATTTTCAGTGCCTTTAATCCATCTTGAATAACCTTGTATTCAGCGGGTCCACCACCAATTGTTCCAGAAAGTTGTCCATCCTCACGTACAAGCATTTTTGCATTATGACGCGGCGTAGACCCCTTAGATTCAATTATGGTTGCCATAATGAACCCATACCCTTGCCCCCTGCCATTTGTCTGCTGTGCTAAATATATTCATAATATCACCTCTCAAATCTTACATTCTATTATATTCGTTCTCTATCCTAATTCCAATTGTACTTTTATACAAGGAATTCAAATTCGCATAAAGAATCGTTTTCATTATGACTTATGTCATGTTTCATACAGTATTTGGCATGTTATCTTTATATTGAAATATGTTGCCAAAGGAAGATACTCTCGTCGCTTCGCTCTGGGAGTAAGGTATGAATGCTCCAAATCATAGATTTGGATCGTACCATAAAAAAAAAGCGACCTCAATGAGATCGCTTTTGAATGGTTTAAATTTAAGTTTTAACGGTGACCTTTTTCGTATGGTTGACCACTTGCCGCTGGGGCAACTGCTCTACCTACAACGCCTGCTAGTGCAAGGACAGTTGCAATATACGGTACCGCTTGTAGAAACTCTGATGGAATCCAATCAAGACCAAGTGATGAAGCTTGTATTTGAATAGCTTCCATAAGTCCAAAGAATAAACAAGCAAATAGTGCACCAACTGGATGCCACTTACCAAAGATCATTGCCGCTAGGGCGATAAAGCCTTTACCTGATGTCATACCTTCACGGAATAGGTTAACTGTTCCAAGAGATAGGGATGCACCAGAAATACCAGCAAGGGCACCTGAAATCATAACCGCAATGTAACGGATTTTGTAAACATTAATACCCACTGTATCAGCCGCCTTAGGGTGTTCACCAACTGCACGAAGACGAAGACCAAATGGCGTTTTGAATAGGACATAGTATGCCACTGCAACTGCAATGAATGCCATGTACACGAATGGGTTTAGACCGGCAAAAAGTGGTCCTAAGACTGGAATGCCTTCTAGAAATTCAAATGGGTTTCTAGTAAGTGCAAATTCCACAGGATCTGTTTGACCAGAACGATGCCATACCATTTCAAGTAAAAACGCAGCAAGGGCAGCTGTTAGCATGTTAATAGCAACACCCGCAACAACTTGATCTGCTCTTAAGTGAATAGCAAGTACAGCGAGAATTAATGATGTAAGAATACCTGCAACTATTGCTGCAAGAATACCCAACCAAGGTGATGAAGTCACATCTGTCACTAGGATTGCAAAGAACGCACCCATGATCATAATGCCTTCAAGACCAATGTTAACAACACCTGAACGCTCACTAAATGTGCCGCCAAGTGACGAGAAAATCAGTGGCGTTGCCAGACGTAGCGCCGAGGCGATAACGGCCATAAAAAGTACGATAGCTTCCATACCTTACGCCACCTCCTTGTTTTTCTTGCCTGAGAACTTGGCTTTAAGATCAGGCATATACTTAAGGACTGCTTCTGCTGCAATAAATATAATGATTAGACCTTGAATAATATCAACGATTTCCTTTGGAATTCCAGCAATCTGCATTTTACGTGCACCGTTTGAAAGAATACCAAATAGAAGCGCTGAAGCAATAACACCTAATGGATGGTTCTTACCAACAAGCGCAACCGCGATGCCTGTAAAACCATAACCAGGTGAATGTGACGATTGGTCAATCTTATAAGTCAGACCAGCAACAAGTGTTGCACCCGCCAGACCTGCCATCATACCAGAGATTGCAAAAGCTAAAATCATATTTTTAGAAATATTAATACCACCATATTCAGCTGCATATGGGTTATTACCTACTGAACGAATTTCATAACCTAATGTTGTTTTGAATAAGACGTACCAAGTAATAACAGCTATAATCACAGCCAGAATAATACCAGTATTAACACTCGATGTTCCAAAGACAGGGAAGATATCCGATAGTTGCGTCAGTCTTCCGTGGTCTGATACTAGAACTGAATAAGCCTTTTGTTCTGTACCAAGTAGTGTAGAAGGGTTTAAGACAGTACGAATAAAGAAGTTCGCAATGAATAGACCCGTATAGTTCAACATGATTGTTACAATAACTTCGTGGATACCCAATTTGGCCTTAAGGATACCAGGGATCATTGCCCATAAAGCACCACCTAGTGCACCAGAAACAAGAATTGCCGGTACAAGTAAAAATCCAGGTAGTCCTTTAAAAATCCACGCTGCAGATACAGTAAACAAGGCACCCATTACATATTGACCTTCAGCACCGATATTGAATAGACCAGTACGGAATGCAAATGCAACAGAAAGACCTGTAAATATCAGTGGTGTTGTTTTAAGAAGTGTTTCACCAACACGACTCATGCTTCCTAAACTACCACCAAATAGAGCACCATATGCCACTAATGGATTGTTTCCTGTCCAAATAATAAATAGTGAACCCACGAGGAATGACAAGATAATTGCCATGAGTGGAAACTTTACGCCATCTAAGATCAGCTGAAGTTTACTCTCTTTTTGATGTCCATGTCCTCACCTCGCTATTTTCATCCTTGCTATCGGCTTTACCGCCGGCCATCATGATACCAAGTTCTTTTTCAGTCGCGCCATTGCCTTCTACAATACCAACAATCTGGCCATCGTATATAACAGCAATACGATCAGCAAGTGCCATAACCTCATCTAGTTCAAGTGAAACTAGAAGAACTGCCTTACCTTGATCTCTCTGCTCAACAAGACGCTTGTGAATAAACTCAATCGCACCAACATCGACACCACGTGTTGGCTGCGAAGCGATCAGAAGCTCAGGATCACGAACGAGTTCTCTGGCAACAATCAGTTTCTGCTGATTACCGCCTGACAATGAACGCGCCTCAACTTTTTCATTTGGAGTCCTAACATCAAATTCTTCAATCAACTCTAAACAGTGCTTGTGAATATGATCATAGTCCAAAATTCCGTTCTTACTGTAAGGCTCCTTCAGGTGGTCACCCAAAACAGAGTTTTCAGCCAGAGTATGATCAAGCACAAGACCACGCTTGTGTCTATCTTCTGGGATGTGAGATACACCTTCATCAATGATATTTCTTGTTTTAGCACCAGTAATATCATTGCCTTTAAGTTGAATCTTACCATCAGTTGCTTTACGGAGACCTGTGATTACTTCGATTAGCTCGGACTGTCCATTGCCATCAACCCCGGCAATAGCAAAAATTTCTCCTCGCTTTACTTCGAAACTTACGCCTTTCAGTGCTGGAATCTGTCGGTTATCAAGTGCCTTCAAATTCTCGACTTTTAGGACCGTATCGCCAGCTTTCATATCGCCTTTTTCAACGACAAGCTTGACCTTACGACCTACCATAAGTTCAGCCAGACCATCAGTGTCTGTAGAATTTGTATCCAACGTGTCGATAACCTTACCACGACGGATAACTGTTACACGATCACTCATTACCATAACCTCTTTAAGTTTATGCGTAATAAGGATGATCGATTTTCCTTGGCTTGCAAGTTCACGTAGAATTGTTCCTAATTCTTCAATTTCCTGTGGTGTTAGTACAGCTGTTGGTTCATCAAGAATTAGGATCTCTGCGCCACGATAAAGAGCTTTAAGAATTTCAACCCTTTGCTGCATGCCTACAGAAATGTCTTGGATCTTAGCGTTTGGATCAACCGCTAGACCGTACTGCTCTGAGATTCTTGTTACATCTTCAACGGCTTTCGCCATGTCAAGCTTCATGCCATTTTTAGGCTCAGTGCCTAGGATAATGTTTTCCGCAACCGTAAAAGGTTCTACAAGCATAAAGTGCTGATGCACCATGCCGACACCTAAACTAATCGCAACATTTGGATCCTTGACTTCCACCAGCTTGCCATTGATGTAAATCTCGCCAGAAGTAGGTTGGTATAGACCGTACAATTGGTTCATAAGCGTTGTTTTACCAGCGCCATTTTCACCTAAAAGTACATGAATTTCGCCTTGTTCAAGGGAGAAATCCACATTGTCATTTGCCACAACTCCTGGAAACGCTTTTGTGATGTTCCGCATCTCTACGACATTTGGCATTACATTTCCCTCCATTACCTAGAGAATAAAATAGAGTCGGATGTCATATGACACCCGACTACTAATTATAACTATTTGTTATGAAATAATCAAGTGCTTATTAAAGTGCAGGTGCTTCGAAAGCTTCAAACTCGTCCATTGTAGCAGGAACTTTGATTGTGCCATCTTTAACAGCATCAGCATACTTGTCAGCAGCAGCTTTTAGTTCATCAGATAGGTTACCAGCATCATCAGAGTAGCCTACACCATTTGCCTTAAGGTCAAATAATGAAACGCCACCTTCAAAATGTATCGTTCTGAACCGCTTCGATTGTTTGGAAAACTGCATTATCAACACGCTTGATCATAGAGCAAAGTACATTGCTTGGAGATAAAGCTGATTGATCCTGGTCAACACCGATTGCCCAGAAGCCTTCTTCTTCAGCTGCTTGGATAAGACCAACGCCTACACCACCAGCAGCATGGTAAATTACGTCAGCGCCTTTTTGATGTTGAACTAGAGCGATTTCTTTACCTTTTGCAGCATCTTCGAATGAATCAGCATAGTTTACGAATACTTCTGCTTCAGGGTTAACTGCCTTAACGCCTGCGCGGAATCCATACTCAAACTTTTCGATTAGTGGGAACTTCATACCGCCGATGAAACCAACTTTGTTTGTTTCAGTTTGCATACCAGCGATAACGCCAACTAGGAAAGATCCTTCATTTTCAGCAAATGTGATTGATGCAACGTTATCAGCTTCAACAACTGAATCCACGATTGCGAACTTTTGCTCAGGGAACTTTTCAGCCGCTTGAATCATAGCTTCGTTGAATAGGAAGCCAACACCTACAACTAGGTCAGCATCTTCTTCAGCGAAAGATACTAGGTTAGGGAAATAGTCATCTGCAGTTTCAGATTCTAGAACCTTCTTAGAAATACCAAATTCTTCTTCTGCTCTTGTCATACCTGCCCAAGCAGAGTCATTGAATGATTGGTCACCAAGACCACCTGTATCAGTAATCATACCTACAACAGCGTTTTGCTCTTCAGCAGCACAACCAGCTAGCATAGAACCAACTAGAAGTACAACAAGTAGCAATGAGAGTGCCTTTTTCATTAAACTTCCTCCTCCAAATACTTGTTTTGTTTGGCAATAATATGCTTCTACATGTGTCACTGAATTCCTTTATTCTTTTAAAATTATAGTAGATAGTATACAAATGATAAAACTGGTACCGGTATGTAATCATTTTATATTCTAAAACATGTAATCATACTAAAAATTAAAAGAATACAGCAACAACCTGAAGTTTTATTAACGCCCCCAAAACTTTAATATAATAAGAAACACTAATATTATATCCATATTTGTATAAAAGAATCAATAACCAGTACATTAATTTATGTTTTTTCTACAAACGCTTTCCCTTTTAATTTTCAGTACATTTCGACTTTTTCAACGGGACACATAACGCCACGCTTAGTAAACGTTGATATATTGGGGTTTATAGCTATTTCACGCACTTTTTATACAAACAGAAAAAGAAGCGATTTTTTATAAAATATCGCTTCTTTACACAAACTTAACAAAGGTTCAGTTTCCCTTGACAATTACCAATTTGCAATTTACACATCATATAGCAATTGCCAGGGGCTTCATATAAGAATTTACTCAGCTGCTTCTTCAGTTGTTTCTTCAGCAGCTTCGTCTGTAGACTCTTCATCTGTTGCTTCAGTCGTTTCTTCTTCTGTTGCTTCAGTCGTTTCTTCTTCTGTCGCTTCAGTTGTTTCTTCTTCTGTCGCTTCAGTCGTTTCTTCTTCTGTTGCTTCAGTTGTTTCTTCTTCTGTTGCTTCAGTCGTTTCTTCTTCTGTCGCTTCAGTTGTTTCTTCTGTTGCTTCAGTCGTAGCTGGTTCTTCAGCTGCTGCGTCCTTAGTACATCCTGTTAGCGGCATAACTACAAGAGCAGCTGCCATCATTAGTGCCATAAATTTTCTCATTTGTTGTTCTCCTCCTCATTAACTCCATGTGGTTTGACCACAAGTGATATTATAGAAGTAGAATATGGAAAAATCAATACATTTTTATACATTATGCCGGTATTGTAACCACATTGTAATTAACTGTATTTTTCAAACAAATCACTATATTACTGATCTCGAACATCTTAATTTTCTGAATCTTTCATTTTTTACGAACAACTCACTGTATATATATTAATTTGTTTCTTAATTGTAACTTTTCGCTTGCATGTCCAGCATCAAAAATAAAATGAAGCTGTCGATTTCTCAACAGCTTCAATAAATTTTCTATCATAGTGCTATTCCTAGCAAGGAATGGCTTCCTTAGCAACAAAACCAGCTTCTGCTAGTATTTTAAGAGCATCCTGCTCCCTCGCTTCGTTCACCATTACAATTGGACCTGTACAACCCATGCCGCTCTCAGCATAGATGCCAGCTCTCCATAGCTTTTCTACAGCGTCTTCAAGATCCATAATATCAATGCCTGAAATTGAGCCTGTAACGACTTCTTTTGGCGGTGCCACTGCAGGACCTTCATTTGATGATGCTGCTTCTTTCTTAGGCGCAAGACTTGCGGCAACTTCGTCAAAACCATTCGATCTAACCTTCTCGAACTCTGACTTAGTCACTTCATTTAGTTTTCCTTTTGCAAGTGAAGCCGCATATCTTAAAGCGTTTGCAACAACAGGAACACCTGATGCTCTAGAAAGAATTAGAATTGTTCTGTCATAATCAAACCCAATTCCCGGACCATAACCAAAGCCTGTTGCTTCGTATGAGCCACCAGTTGTAAATGACGAGAACATCTTCATAAGTATATTGCCTGTAAGTGTATCAGTCACCATGACGTCTACAGACCCCATCAGAAGGTCGTTCCCTCTCATAACTGATCCGCCGTCTGCACGACCTGATTCACCAAAGTTTATTTTGTATCCATTTTCGTCAAGTTGACGAAGCGCACGTTCAACACCCCGTGCATTATCGACATTCAAAATACCGACAGTTGGCTCTTCAATGCCCATGGCTTTTGCTGTCGCAATACCGTATAGAGCATTCTTAAGCATAGCCTCACCACGAGTTGTCGCTGAAGTGCCTGTCGTTGTTGCCACAAACATTTCACGACCAGTTGCCGGTGTTACAACACGTCCGACTGTAGAAACACCAATTGGGAAATTATAATGCATTGTTACACAGCCTTGAATATAACCACTATCAAGCAGTTCTTCCATTCGCTTGTGCATATCTTCTTCAGTGTTTGCTTCTACGATTTCAAGTGTCGTTTCAACTTTTGGGCCGATAAGAACGATGTCAAAGCTTCCGTCTTTTGCTGCAAGCTCTGCACCTTTAACTAGGTTATCCGTTCCGTGTTCGCTACCTAAAGTTGTTAAACCAACTTTTGTACGGCTGCCGAACTCACCTGTTTCAATCGCATTTGCAATTTCAACAAACGCATTGCCCAGTATTTTCTTTACAGCTGTATTCTCTGACATGGTTTCACCCCTTTATTCGCTCAGCAAATGCTGTGCAAAACCACGCATAGCCTCTGCGATCATTGAATTGATTTCTTCTTTAGAAACTGAGCCAGCTTCTTCTACTTCACCTGGGTTTCTCTCAAGAATAACAGAAACACCATCAAATAGATTCGTCATACGACCTAGGAATAGGGAACCCTTACCTACGATCATTGCTCTATTCATGTCGCCTGTTGAAAGGTCATCAATTGCAAATCCTAGATATGGAACACCTGATGGAATGTGCCCCTGAGTTGGAGCCCATCCTGGCATACCAATTTTTTCTGCAAATGCTTTCATTTCTTTCTTTTCGATGTCTCCACGCTTAACGCCGATAGCACCGATCATTTTATAGTTTGCTTCCGCAACATTACCTGCACCAGCTGGCTTTGTCACGTCAGGGTTTTGCATTTCTACAGAGTACTTGTCAACATCAGTAATCTTTAGACCAGCTTTATCAAGTGGTGCAGTGATTAGAGAGTTGATAACCGCCTGAGGCGATGAACCAGTACCCACAGTATGACGACCCACTAGATCTGTACGAATAATTGGGTTTACGCCATCATTTTGCTGATAAGAACCGCAAATCCACCAAGAACATCTTCAAGAATCGGAAGTTCTTTTTTAATGTGGTCTTTACCATTCATACCTAATTTTGCAGTCGCACCACCTGCAACGATAACAACATTCTCGTATGTGCCAGCCTTTACTAAAGATGCCGCTTGAATAAGGGCATGCGTTGGTGCAGCACAGAAACCACGTGTATCTGAACCTGTCGCATTTACAGCGTCACACATTTCTGCAATAGACTTAGCAAAGTTACCGCCACCACGCTGGTTCATATCACCACAAGCTTCTTCAGAACATTCAATAACATAATCAATGCTTGCTGGATCAATGTCATTGTTTGCTACAAGATGCTTGAACGCAAGTACGCCAGAGGCCTTAACTACAAGGTTTTCGTACATTACGTGCGCATTAAGGTTAACGTCAACGTCATGAGCTCTCTTAACACAACCAACGAGCTTCTCTTCATGGTAAATTGCTTCTGCATGATGATTTTGAACGAGGTCTTCAAGTACTGACTGTTCTACCCGCCTTCGAGCTTCTTCAGCTCAGCCTCTGTTGCTAACTTGTGACCGCTGTAAGCTTCATGAGCTTTCTTGCTGAAACCTTTTTCAAGCTGAACAAGGTCGAATACATCTGACATTTTTAGCAAACCAATGAATTCGATTTGTGGCATAATTTCGCCGAAACGACCGAAACGATCAGCGCCTGGAACATCCTTACCAACCCAAGGCATACCTAACTCATTTAGCTCTGCTGGTGTCATGTTGCCGATATAAGTCTGGTTTGGACCATAGTTAACAACTTCTTCAAATGTTCTTAGATGCTTTGGCACCGCCTGCAGGTACTCTGAACCCGGATTAGTTAGTTTCTCAACAGTTTGTGTTGTACCGTTGTGAAGAATCATGTCCGGCGTGTGTACCAGAACGTAGCCTGCTGCTTTTACAACTGCATGATTCATTCCTTACACCTCCAATAATCTTTTACGAAAGCTCTTGCATATCAAAAGCCCATTAAACTTGTTTTAAAAAAGGGAGAGGCGAATTAACGCCCCTACCCTGTGAATTATCCTTCAAATACAGTTTGTTCGTCTACTTCCGTTTCAAGAGCAACAAGTGCTTTTTCAACGATTTCACGACGAAGCTTCTTCTCTTCAACCGCTGTAAGAGCAGGGTTACCAAGTGGGTGAGGAATAGCGATTGCAGGAACAATTCTATTCGCACCAACTGTTAGAGAAATTGGAACAACTGTACAAATGTGAACCACAGGAATACCTGTCGCTTCAATTGCTTTTACCATCGTTGCACCGCAACGAGTACAAGTGCCTCAGGTAGAAGTCAGAATAACAGCGTCCACACCGTCGTTTACCAGGTCAGCAGCAAATTCAGTTGCAAAAGCTTTAGAGCTCTTAACTGATGTACCGTTACCAGTAGTTGTGTAGAAATACTTATATAGTTCGCCAATGCGACCTTCTTTTTCCATGTCACGTAGAACGTCAACAGGAAGAACTCTATCTGAATCTTCATTACAGTAAACAGGATCGTAACCGCCGTGTGCAGTTTCGTAAGTTGCTTCTGTAAGGTCAAGAACACCTTCAATATCGTACTTACCGTACTTTGAAGCTGAAGATGACTCAATGTGATCAGGGTTGTTCTTAGGTACAACACCGCCAGATGTAACAAGGGCAATTTAGCCTTTGACATATCCTTTACAGCAGCGCCTGGATCAACATTATCAAACTCAGGCATTGGATATTCTGTAACAAACTCTTTGCCAGCCAGTTTAGCAGTTAGCATTTCTACAGCACGCTCACCACCAATTTTGTCAACAAAAAGGTTCTTACGAAGACCACGTGCATGGTATCCGTCTTCTGCAGGTGTTCCAAGTTCTTCGCCTTTGCATACTTTGATAGCAAGCTTAGCTAGCGCTGGAACTGCCTTACGCATTGCTGCTGCAGAGTTACCTGTTTGAACGATGTATAGATCCTTACGGAACATATCTACACCAGGGTTTTCCTCATACATAGCCGTAATTACAGGGATGTTTAGTTCATCTTGAATGTGCTTACAAATAGCACCACAAGCTGCACCATAACGACCTGCGTTGAATGCAGGACCTGCAATAAACATATCTGGCTCGTACTTCTTTACCATCTCAAGGATCTCCGCTTTCGCTTCCTCAAGATTCTCGTTGAAATAAGAGTCACCACAAATGATTGTGCCAACGATCTCCATTTCGCCCTTAAGTGCTTTGTTTAATGCCATACCCGGACCGACGAATCCGTCACGAGCTTCTGGTTTAATGTCAGCCTTTTCTTCGCCACCAATACCTGCCAAAGAATTGGTTGATATAATGCACAACTTTTATGCTCATATCTAGCCTCTAGCCCCTGTGGTTATTACCACGGGCCAACGAGGATCCCTCCCTTCGGACTTAAATTTTTTTTCGACTGTCCAATCTTGGACAGGACCGAAGATAATAATATCGAAACGTTTGTGTAATTCTAAATCAAAATGTTACTAGTATTGTTCTGAATTCTAATTGAATTCGATGTTTGCTGATGTCTGGTCAGCACCTAGAGACACGACCCGTGTCTCATAAAGCAATGTCTGGAATTTAAATCTTAATCGAGTTTTAATGCTATTTGTCGCTTTTAAAGCTTAAAGGTATTTACAGAATTCGCTACGGATGTTGTTCATCTCTTCAGCGATTTCGTCGCACTCAAGAACCATTTCCATCATGCCGATTTGATCTTCAAATACGTCAGCATCAACAGCGCTCTTGAATTCTTCTTCTACTGCATGGAATACAGTTAGACCTAGCTCAACGCCAGCTAGTGAACCAGCGAATGTAGGATCGCCAGCAGTAACTGTTTCAGCAGCTAGTCCAGCTGATTCAGCTTCAGCTGCACCAAATAGTACAACTACATTTTCAGCTCCGTGCTCTTCTGTAAGGTTCTTTACTCGATTTTGATTTTCCAGATCCATTGCGCCTGCAGCCGTTCAGACAAAGCACTCTGTAGCAGAGTACACGACTTGAGCAGATGGTACCGTTTTAACGCACTCTTCGATCGCTTGACCAGGTACGCCGTCACGGTCACCAATGATGATGATCTTCTTATTTTCAAGAATATTCATTCGTGACTTCCTCTCTTCTATTCAAATACTGTTCAAATTGTAAAAGTATATTTCAGTTCAGTTCTTACGTTCAATTCGCCTTTGTTCACACACAAAAAGACATTTAGAATGTACGAGCAGTCATCTTATTGAAACCAAGCTCGTTTGTTGCACCAGTAATTACCTGGATTTCTGCTTCGATACTACCGTCTGGTCTAAGGGATCCGTCGAAACCACCAGCAATACGATCAGTGTAGTCTAGCATACCAATGATTTTGTCCATTGGAGGTAGAACGATCACTTCGTTAGCGTTACCGCCTGTAACAACTGCATCTGCAGCTGGATCAGCATCGGCAAGTGATTGAGAAGAACCATCGCGGCCAGCATATTCATCAGTTACAATAACTGTTTTAACGCCTTCGCCTTCGATTTTCTTGCAGTTCATGATAAGGTCAGTATCTGGGTTGCCGAAGCCTTCCTGAGATACGATCACACCATCAAGTCCAAGATACTTAGTAAACTTAGCAGTCCAGTTAGAAGAACGCTCTTTATCAGCTAGGTAGACATTTTCATTTGTAATGATAACGCCCATGAAGTTAATTTCTTTACCATGCTTCGCGTATAGATTTCTAATGATTGGATTGTTAAGGTGGTGGTAAGTTGTGTTCTTATCGCAAGCCGATACACAGTTACCACTTAGGATTGCGCCATCCATTACTTCAGTAGGGTAAAGGATTGTTGGAACAATCTTCTTCGCATCTACACCGTATACGTAAGTATCGTGTAGTAGACCTTGTGTCTGTAGCATGTATACGTAACCTACCTTAGGTAGTTCAGGATACTCTGCTGCTTGTTCAAACACAGGCTTTGTTTCAAACACTTCAACGTTGTCAGGCTCTACATCTCGGCCTAGTTCACCTAGGTATGTAGCAATTTTTTAAGCCCGCCATACGAGCTGCTGCTTCATACTCATACTGATTTAGTCCATCAGCTGGTTCGATTACAAGGCACACATTGTTAAGCTTCGAGAACGGAGTATACTCAGCGCCAGGACCATCCATATCGATGATACCTTCCTGGAAACCAACGATCTTACCGCAAGTAACAACAGCAGATCCTTTAAGTACGTGAGTACGACCTTCACCAACTGTAGTTACTTTTGAAACTACACCTGGGAACATTCCGCCCTTGCCATCAACCTTCACACGTGGTTCAATGACATCTTTAACTGGCGTGATTCTTACTGATTCACCCGGTCTTGCGAGTTCAACATTAACACTCTTAATGTGCTCATCTTCGCATACCAAATTGATGACTTCATCCTTGTTTACATACAGTACGCCGTTCTCCACTTTAGAAGCATCGCCGAACTGAACATCCTTAATAAGGATTTCACCAAGTTCTAATCGCAAAGGGTTCACCTCCTGGTTTATTGTAACAGTTCTATACGCTATGCATAGAACGTTGACAAGCTATAATTTCTTATTAGATATTTGCTTCGAGCATTGCTTTGATACCATCTTTAGTCGCGTCATCTTTAGTCACTTCAGCCACTTTTTCACCATCTTTATAAAGAACGATAGTTGGAAGGCCAAGAACGCGTTGAGAAATAGCAAGTCTTCTTGCCTTAGCAGTGTTTAGCTTACCAAATTTAACTGATGAGTATTCTTCAGAAAGAGCAACAACATCAGGCATTAGAGCTTTACAAGGCTCGCAGCCGTCACTCCAGTAATCAACAAGCACGAAACCAGAAGCATCAAGTACTTCCTCTTGGAAGTTGTTTTTAGTTAATTCAACCATTTCAATTACCTCCTGTATTAAGCGTGGAATTTATCTTCAATATATTTTTCTGCTTGAACAGCGGCAATAGCACCGTCTGCAGTAGCAGTTACAACCTGACGTAATGACTTAGCACGAACATCACCAGCAGCGAATACACCTGGGATATTTGTCTTCATGTTCGCATCTGTTAGTAGGTAACCATTTTCCATGTCAAGAACATCCTTGAATAGGTCTGTTTGTGGAATGTAACCAACAAATACGAAAATGCCAAATGTGCCATCGTCTTCATGTGCTAGGTACTCTGTTTCTTCACCAGTTTCACGGTTACGAAGTACCATAGACTCAACAATGCCTTCACCTTTGATCTCTTTAACTTCTGAGTTCCAGATAAAGTTGATTTTTTCGTTCTTTTCTGCTTTTTCAATAATAGACTTAGCAGCTCTTAACGTGTCGCGACGGTGAACGATTGTTACCTTGCGAGCAAATTTAGTTAGGAACATAGCTTCTTCTACAGCTGTGTCACCGCCACCAATACAGAACACTTCAAGATCTGTAAAGAAGTCAGCATCACATGTTGCACAGTATGTAACACCCTTACCTGTTAGCTCTTTCTCGCCTGGGCAACCAAGTTTTCTTGGAGAAGCACCTGTCGCAACGATCACTGAACGCGCTTGAACTTCTTTGCCACTTTTAGTTTTGATGATTTTGATATCACCATCAAGATCAAGAGATGCAACAGCATCTTTCTCAGTCTTAGCACCAAACTCTTCACATTGTTCAACCATACGAGCGATTAGGCTTGGGCCTGTTGCTTCAGGAATTGAACCAGGGTAGTTTGCTACTTCATCAGTTGTAACAATCTGGCCGCCAGTACGATCTTTTTCAAGAATCAAAACTGACATTTTAGCTCTTGCTGCGTATAGACCTGCTGCTAGACCAGCTGGGCCTGCACCAATGACCACTACGTCGTAGATACTATTCATTTTGTTTCCTCCTCAAGACTTTGCAATCGCGATTATACAATGACCACGATCATGTTCCTTTAATATTCGGAATATTCTTAGGCAAATACCCCTTGATCGTAAATCCCAGCACCGAACATCCTCAGTGCTAAGATTTCATATTACTTACCTCTTGCTTCAGCCACTCATAAAATTCTTAGGAGTAGCCTGCTTATTTATAAAGTCTAGAATTAGTAGAACTGATTCAGACTTTCAATACCACTTTTAATGAGATTGTAGTCAATCAATCGAAAATCATTGTAAACGCGTTCAGAAAATTCTCTATGCTCATAATCATCTAAAAATTTCTGAGTGAGTACGATTGCATCTTCTATGATTTTTAGGGAGTCCATATTTAGACTGCCTTTTTCGCGCTCACAGCGACTGATTTAAACGGCGTTTCATAAGGCTTCACGCTACCAGTTAATGGATGGGTTAGAAGTTCGTACCCTTCATGTATGAGGTCCCTAACTCGTTTCAGTATTTCTAGAAATCCGTCTTCTGGATTATAAATCAGTGCTTCAAGATTCTTATCAAAGCCAGGCTTTGAGTACTCATCATTTACAAATGAGTTGTTTGTTATAAGCTTATACTTCATGCTTATCAGCCTCCAGGAAAACGATTTCGCGAGAAAATAAAAAAAAGAAGGCACGGCAAACACGTTTGCCGCCCTTCTCTGTTTCTAACCTGAGAGATTCTTCCACTAATCACTATAGTGAAATTGCCCCGTCGGTGCTACGTTGCCGTAGCTCTTCAGAGTTCTGTCCAAAACCGGTCCTTTTGCCTGAGAAATTCACTAATACTTGGCGAGCATTAGCTTGGCCCTTCGGCGATCAAAATTGATTCTCTCCCGGTCTTTTCTTCCAGAAGCAAAGTGTACCCAAAATTATGTTAGTTGAATCACTTTGCATTAATATTTGTTATTGCTTTATCATTATATATAAAGATTCTCTATTACGCAAGAACTTTGGCAAACTTTTATCAAGAAATTTTTGTAACTTGTTATTAATCGCTAACATAGCTGATTGCAACACATCCCGGGCCACTGTGTGTCCCTACAACTGCTCCGACTTCACCGATAATCCAATTTTTTACCCCTAATTCATTTTCAATTCTACTTCTAAATGCTTCCATATAATCGCAGTCATCACCATGATAAATTGCAACCGTCACATTATTAAAATCAGTTTCACTGGCCTTCATACGTTCAATAACCCAGTCAATTGTTCTTTTTCTACCTCTCACTTTATCAAGAGGTTTTAGTTCTCCCTCTTCCACAGTGATAATTGGCTTGATATTGAGAAGGCCGCCAATCATAGCTTCACCAGCTGAAAGTCTACCGCCCTTATGCAAATATGTCAGCGTATCGAATACAAAAATATTTTCAACCTTGCCTATTCTAGATTTTATATGTTCAATAACATCTTCTTTGGAAACGCCTTGAGATTTCATGCGGGCCGCTTCTACAACCATGAGACCATAGCCCAAGCTAACAGACTCACTATCAATAATTGTGATCTTATCATTTGCATCTAAAAAGGACCTTGCTGTGACAGCAGCACTATAAGTTCCGCTAAGTTTTGATGAAAGTGTTACAAGTATCAACTCATCTTCCTCTGCTAGATGTTTCTTAAAACTTCAATAAATTCACCTGGATTAACTTGTGAAGTTGTTGGCAAGGCTTCAGATTCCTTAAGCATCTTGAAAAATGCTTTTGAATCCAGTTCAAGGCTGTCTTTATATGACTTGCCCGGAAAGTTAACTTCCAGTGGTACAATTTCAATATCCAGTGCTTCACGAATGTCCTTTGGAATATCTGAAACACTATCTGCAATAATTTTATAACCCATATTCTGCTCCTTGTTTCTATTCGAACAATTTAAGTCACATGTCTGCGCTTTATCCGAATTTGATATGTCACTATAATATGATATACAGAATGGCCTATCAACACTCAAAATATGGAATAAAAAAGAGACCACTGAAATAGGTGGTCTCTCTTACATATTTATCTATGCTGATTCTTGCTCTGGTTGATCAAGAACTGCAAGTGCTATATTTGATGCATGATCGCCAACACGTTCCAGGTTACTGATGGCATCTAGGAAGATCACACCTGAAGATGGTTCACATTTCCCTCGGTTCAGTCTTTCAATGTGCTTCTTACGAAGATTCTTCTCAAGCAAATCTATATAGCCTTCTCTTTCAATAACACGTTGCGCTGATGGTCTGTCATAAGAATGAAGTGCATTAAGTGATTCTTGGAAAGCACTGATACAATCATTCATCATGGAATCAAGTTCACCAATGGCCTTTTCACTAAAGGCATAATTATTGCTTACACGCTCCATGGCGAGTTCAGCAATATTATCGGCATGATCTGCAACCCGTTCAATATCATTACAGTTGAGAACAAACCATCGATTGTTGTTCTTTGAGCCGCAGAAATATCTAAGTTAGAAAGCTTAACAAGGTATTCCATAATGGCGTGCTCTAAGTGGTTGACTTCTTTTTCTTTTTCAAAGGCTTCTAATGCCTTTTCTTCATTGCCCTGTAGCAGAGCTTCCCCTGAAAGTTTAAGTGTTTCAATGGCAACATTACCCATATGAAGAACTTCCTTCATAAGTTGAACCACAGCAATAGATGGTGTTTCAAGGATTCTATCATCAACGTATTTCGTACCGTCTTTAAGTTTTCTAAGTTCCGTTTCAGAAACTGGGATAAGGCGTTCGGCCATTTTAACGATAAACGGCGCAAAACCTACAAGAAGTAGTGTTGTTGCAATATTAAATGTGGTGTGCATCATGGCAAGCTGTCTTTCTGGAGACGTCCAGAACTCCTTAACAAACCAAAGTGCCGGTTTGGCAAAAAGGATTGCAAATAAGGCTGTACCAACTACGTTAAACATCATGTGCATAACAGCTGCACGCTTAGCCGTTTTATTGGCACCAATAGATGAAATCATAGCCGTCACACATGTACCAATATTTGTACCAAGTAGAATTGGGAATGCCGCATCAATTGGAAGCATGCCCTGACTTGCTAGTGCTACTAGAATACCCGTTGTAGCAGATGAAGACTGAATAATTGCTGTAACAGCAAAACCAGTGAAGATCGCAAGAACTGTATCAAGAATTTGGCCACTGCCAAAACTCATAAGTAGGTCTGTGAAACCTTCATAGCCTCTTAGTGGCTTCATTGAATGCTTCATAACATCCATACCCATGAATAGGATACCAAAGCCCAGAAGAATTTCAGCATACTTTTTCGTTTTAGGATTCTTACTAAATATTTTTAGTCCAACACCCAGCCCAATAGCAACAGGTGCAATAGCTGTTAGATTAAAAGCGACAAGCTGGGCAGTAATTGTCGTACCAATGTTGGCACCCATTATAACCCCGATAGCCTGTGTTAAGTTCATAATACCCGCATTAACAAAACCAACAACCATAACCGTTGTTGCTGATGATGATTGTACGATCATCGTTACAAAAGCACCAACAATAACTGCCATAATTCTGTTTGTTGTAAGAATTTCGATAAAGCGCTTCATTTTTGAGCCTGCTGCTTTTTCAAGACCTTCCGACATAACGCTCATTCCATATAGGAATAAACCTAAACCACCGAAAAGCTCAATGAAGCTTGTCATCATTTCACCGTTACTCATTATATCCTCCTGTTAACCGTTAAATGCACGATTCCCCTCAGTGCAATTTTCTCGCTGCAGGTTTCCCTTGATCAGCCCATACTATAGTACAACATTACATCCGCCGTTTTGTTAAGACTGTGTTAACTTTGTTAATATAAAGAGCGTTTTTTGTTAAATGCGTTAAATATGCGTTAATTGTTTTTTTTTGGAAATCCCAAAAGTGTTTAAATCACCTGTTTACAAGATTTTTCTCAAACCAGAAACTTATATTTACTTCTAAAAAAGTTTTATTATGCACATGCATTTCCGGTAAACTTCCAACCTTTACAAACCATTTGGCAAGAGTCCTAAGAAAAGTGCTTAACACAGACCAGCTTTTGTTATGTTTATGTTAACGCACATACTTGCTTTTGAAAAGGAAGAGACCATTACTTTGTTGGAAAATCATAAAAATGCCTTTGTGGTGACATGTACATGTCACCACAAAGGCATTCATAAATCTTTTTTATAGATTTTCATTACAACTTTTCTTTCACAATTTCCAGGGCTATCCGTAAGTGATATTTATATAAGTCCAGGAAAATCATGCTGACGCAGAACTTCATATATTATAATTGCTACAGCATTAGATAAGTTTAATGATCTAGCACTCTCAAGATCCATGAGTGGAATCTTTATAAGTTGATCTTTAAATTTGGAATAAAAATCATTTGGGAGACCAGAACTCTCTCTTCCAAAAACAAGGTAGCATTCTTCTTCATACTTCACATCAGAATAAAATTTTTCACCCTTTGTAGAACAGAAGTATATTGACTTGTCTCCATACTTACTATAAAAGGCCTCAAAGAGGCGTGAACTTCAATATTCACATCATCCCAGTAATCAAGTCCTGCACGACGCACTGCTTTTTCATCAATTGAAAACCCAGTGGTTCGATTAGATGAAGATTACAACCCGCCACAGCACATGTTCGAGCAATATTGCCTGTGTTCGGTGGAATCTCTGGTTCAAATAAAACAATATTAACTGACACAATTACTCCTTAACTGATACATCGAGATTTATTTCCCCAAGTTCACATGACAACGGCACACATACTGTACGCATAGAACCTGCAGAAACCTGCATATTCTCACCCATCATTAACGTAGGTGGTGTAATATCTATGTTCACACCTGCATTGAACAATAATGTGGCTGAATTCCCCATGATCATGTTGGCTAGTTCTGATAAGGCACTTTTAGATAATTCATCAAGCTCCTCGACCGGCATCCCCATCATCATTGTGGATGCAACCTTTTTCGCAAGCTCAGCATTCATTGTTATAGACGCTTGACCGCGAATTTCACCAGTTATACCGACCATAATCATTAGTGAATCTGCAGTGAAAGGGCTTGCTTTAATGTAAGGCTTACCTGTTTTTATTTCTGTGTTGAGCATTGTCTTAAAACTTCAGTTGTTGCCTTTATAAATGGATTAATATATTCAACCTTCATTTGATTCCCTCCTGATTCAGACTCACTCTATTATAGCATATTCTTTTTTTGTATACCCAGTGATCTGCAATTTTTTCACAAAGTCTTTACGCAAAAGGCTAATATTTTTCATGCTTCCATGCTATGTCATACAATTAATTGCTCAATGGACCTAAGTTAATTCACAAATCGTTATATTATTATTTTTTATAGTCTACTTTACTTGTAAGGTTTTTGTCTGATTGGTCATTGGAATGACTAATACTTAAACAATATCCTATTTAGAATAGGCTTATGAATATCAACAGCCTTGGCAGGGCAAAGTTCCTGACAGCAGTAACAACGAATACAGATTTCTAAATCCACCTGCGGTTTACCATTTTCCATGACTATAGCTTTGGGGACAACATCGGGCACATTCTCCACAGCCTATACAGGTCGTCTCACTAAAAACAGGCCTTGGCTTGAGCAAAAAGTCTGCTGCTTGCTTGATTGGCTTTGGTGCCCTTCTTAAAAATTCCGGATTACCGATTTTAGGTATATTAAAGTCTTTTATATAAAAGTCCTCTATTGGATCTCCTATCAGGTCCAGCTTTGTATGATGATCAGGAACAAGCCACGCTCTATGGACCGTTCAACCGTTGGTACACTTTGCCCCTCCATACCGACAATATATGTTGCAGCAAGGTCTAGCGCATATGGACTTGCTGATGTAAGAATGACACCTACGTGTCGAGGGTCACCTGCCGAAGGACCAGCCCCTTCCATACCAACAATCCCATCCATGAATGACAAGACTGGATTTGCATTGTAACATACATCTACCAGCATATCCGAAAATTCTTCCACGCCTGGCATCTTAAAATGATACTCTGCTTTTATGAGTCCTGGTATTGTGCCAAACATATTCTTAACAGCACCTGTGAAGCGCATCATCCCGTGGGTTTTCAGCTTTGAAACGGAAATAACCTTGTCCACTTCATGCATAACCCGGATTACGCTTAATTCGTTTTAATATCTTACACCCTTCATTAACAACTTCAACAGCTTCAGTGTCCATATTCAGCTTAACTGGCAACCTGTTTTTTATATCCTCATAACCACAGGCATTATAAATACCTCTAAGGGCATTCACAGTGAAAGGCCCTCCAGGGCTGTCACCAATAATCACCTCACAACCATGGTCGATGAAAATACTGGCCAAGGCTTCAACAAAAGCTGGATGTGTTGTCGTTGCTTCTTCGGGTCTTTTTTTTCATAAGCAGATTTACTTTTAGCAAAACCCGTTCTCCCGACTGGACATAAGTATTTAGGCCCCCAAGGGCATTTATGGACTTTTCCAATTCTGCTTTAATAAGTTGCACATCATATTGACCGCAGGTCTTAATAACAACTTTATCCATTTATAATGCTCCTTTCAAGGAAGGCCTTACTTAAAACATTAAGGCTCTCACAAGTACTACAATGCCCAGAATAATTCTATAATACGCAAACACTTTGAAATCATGTTTTTTAATGTAGTTCATAAACATGGCAATAACAACATAAGCAACAATAAAGGATACAAAATGTTCCCACGCCAAGAACCACCCACTCAAAAACTCGTAAATCCAAAACCAGCTTTTAGGAGTTTAACAAGGCTTGCTCCCAGTATTGTTGGTATAGCTAGAAAGAAAGAAAACTCAGCAGCGACCGACCTGTTAAACCCTAAGAACAAAGCACCTATAATCGTTGAAGCAGAACGGGACATGCCTGGCACAAGAGCCATACACTGTGCACAACCAACAATAAAGGCTTGCTTGTATGTAATATCTGATTCATGCTCAACCTTAATATCCTTCATTCTGCTCTCTGCGAACATAATTAGAAAAGCACCAAATATTAGGGCTATTGCAACAGGAACCGGACTGAAAAGATACTGCTCTATGACTTCATCAAGACCTAGAACAACACCCAGAAAACCAGCCGGAATGATTCCAACAACCACTTTGCTCCATAAACTCACATAGTCTTTCATATTTTCTTTAGATTCGAATTTCGGAAAAACCTTATCTCGAAAATATATTAGCACTGCCACAATGGCACCGCTTTGAATAACAATTGCAAATAGATTTGCAAATTCTCCTTCAAAGCTTAAATAGTCATTTGCGAGTATTAAATGTCCCGTAGAAGATACCGGGAGAAATTCTGTTAACCCTTCTATTATACCCAATATAATAGCCTTAATGATCATTTCCATTCGTATAGCCTCCATAATACAATCAGAATATCTCTATTCTTGGACCGCCCTTTATTATTTTATGTATATATCTCTTTTTATATGGGGTCAAATACCCCTTTTCCATAGCCGATTCTATAAATCCGCTAATATCTTTTCCAGATTCATAGACCACACCCAGAACGGTTCCGCTATGGGCCGCATTGATGCCAACGAGATCGAATCCATGCGCTAGATCAATGAGTTCTTTTAGAAAGGGTTTGTACAAGACGATCTGATTTTCAAAAGCACTGACCTCCATAGCCATACCTAACTTTTTCAAATCACCAGACTCGCTGGCCTCTCTTAATAGGTCAAGAGCCTTTGAAGCACTTGGCTTGTCAGACTTCTTAAAAGCCCCTTCTTGTCTAAGGCGCTCCGTATCCACGGTGTCATCCATTTCAAGAACCAAAACGCCTAAATTTTCAATGGTTTGAAGTGACTCCACGGCGCATCCATTCAAGTGATCGAATAAGACCCAGTCAGAAAACATAATGTTATCTGTGGGTTCAATATCTGCAGCCATTTTTCCCAACCACTGGGCACTTGGTCTACACCCTGCATAAATAGAAACAGCAGATAGGACACCGACTATATCAGCAGTTGATGAGGCCATGCCCTTGCCAACGGGAATGTCAGAACTTATATCCACTGAAAAACCATTGGGCTCCAGTTCAAAATAATCGCATGCCCTTTTAAAGGCAACCACAGCCTTGGCGTTCACATGGTCCATGCATAATTTGTAGTGTTTTGTTTCAGTCAGGGTCACCGTGGAGAAACAGTCTATGGCATAAGAAACGAGCATTTCATTTTTTCCATAAAAACCCTGTATCAGTTCACCACAACTCCCTGGAACTTTTACCACAACTTTTTTCATTCGACCACCTACTCACAAATCTGTTTAAGCGCCATAATAAGCTTTTCATTTGATGCCTTATCTTTGATGGCCACTCGGAAGTAATTTTCACCCATGCCATCATAGTTATGGCAAGTCCGAATCATAATCCCTCTTTCAAGAAGTGATTTGGCCATATCAGCGCCTCCTTCATACTTAAAAAACAAGTAGTTGGCATAGCTGTCATTGACTTTAAGTCCAGGTATAGAGTCTAGTGCCTTTTTCAGACTAGAATTTTCTTCACGAAACCATGCCCCGGTCTGACTATTATATGCCTCATCAAAGACAACGCTTTGGCTGAAGCGATCAGCCAGATGATTGAGTTTCCAAGGTTGGGCTTTACTTAACAATCTTTCTAGGATGTTAACATCTTTTGTTATTAAATATCCACACCTTAGTCCAGGTACAGCATAGTACTTGGTTAGAGACCTTGACACAATAAGCCCCTTATATTTTTCTGTGAGTCCAATGCATGTTTCCTGACCCAAAATGTTCAGCAAATTCCATAAATGCTTCATCGACAAGTAAGTATGCTCCAATGCTTTGACAATGTTTAAGGATTTTCTCAATATCCTCAGGCCCAATTATATCTCCTGTCGGGTTATTGGGATTGCAAATAACACCAAGGTCAATATCTGTTTCATATCATTAATAAATCTATCAACATTAAAGGTGTACGCCTCATCTTCCAGCCTATAGGATGGCACATATTCAGCACCAGATTTTTCCACAGCCTTTTCATACTCCACAAAACTTGGAACACTGACTAGAACTTTCTTTGGTTGAACAGCCTCAACAGCAGCAAAAGACTGTCTATGGCCCCATTGCCGGGCACAACACTTGCGTAGTCAAGGTCATGCAGTCTCCCAATGGCTTTTCTAAAATCAATATAATCCGGATCTGGATAATTCACCAGTCCTTCAATGCTTTCTTCAATGGCTTTTTTGCCAGAAGCCGGTATCCCCAATGGGTTGATATTGGCACTAAAATCAATAATGTCTTTAATATCCATACCAGTCTCACGGCTCACCTTGTATACATTACCACCGTGTTCTTTCTTCATTTTACTCATCCAACTTTATCGAATGACATAGGCACATGCTGTTGCCAGCACAATACCCATAAAACTTGTAATATACATTAGTTTGCTTGATCGTACTATATGGACGACATCTGGTTTTTCCAGAGGATCTCCCATTGTGGGCTTCATCGACATTTGACCAAAATACCAGGCTTTTCCTCCAAGCTCAATGCGCAGTGCCCCAGCTGCCGGGGCTTCTGACAAAGGACTGTTTGGACTGCTGTGGTTCCTTTTGTCACGCTTTAAAATACGGTAGGCATTCTTATAATCCAGTTGCAAGACGAAGGCCGCCCTATAACCAGGACCGCTGTGATTCGTGCTGGCACATAGTTTGCAAGATCATCAAATTTTGCCGACGCCCAGCCCAAGTTCATGTACTTTTCATTCTTATATCCCACCATAGAGTCTAGGGTGTTCACAGCCTTAAAGGCAAATCCCAATGGGGCTCCGCCAATGGCCATATAAAACATTGGAGAGATGATGCCATCCACTATGTTTTCCGTCATGGTTTCAACGGCTGCCTTAATAATATCTTCCCTATCCATCATGTCCGTGTCTCGACTAACGAGCATGGCAATCGCTTGACGGGCCTTTTTCAGGTCATTCTTTTCCAGTTCCAGTCTCACTTTTTTTGTTTCAACATCCAAACATCTGGTTGCCAAAATTTGATAAACCATCAAGGCCTCCAGAAAAAAGCAACCAGGGGATAGGACCGCTGCCCTTTTAAATGTAATAGGGTACAGAAAAGGAAAGTCCAACCACAAGACCTAAAAGAATCACACCCCCAACCTTGAGGGCATGGTCTTTCTTGGCCACTTGCCGAATCACAGACTCTGTCCATTCAATGAGTTTGCCAATCAGCCTGATAGGATGCGGCATCCAGTAAGGATCACCAAAAACAATATCAGCCATATAGCCTAACCAAAATGCCAGCATTTTACCACTCCTGAATAATCTTATAAATTTGATCCATATCAAGATTTTCTCTCATGATATCAGCCAGTTTATTGTATTCTTTCTCTTTAAAATCATCGAAACTATTTATGTCACTTTCAAGCGCTTCCAGTCCCTTTGATTCACGAATGGCATTGAGATATGTTCTACAGAATTTCACATCATCGAAGACACCATGAATGTAAGTCCCCATAACATTGCCTTCAGCATTAACGGCTCCATCCCAAACATCAACAGACTCACCCAAACGACTTTGAATGTGCACAAACGGTTTAACATCAGGATCACGCTCAGATTGACCCATGTGAATTTCATACCCCTTAACGTCCATACCCTTCACTGAACCAAACTCGCCTTCTATGTCATGGTTAATCACAGCATCCACTTGAGTTGTGGTCTTTTCAACCGCAAACTCCGTATCAATACCAAGTAGTCCTAGACCGTTTGTTTCTGCCACAGAACTTTCTGTATGCTTTGGATCTCTCAGAGTTCTACCAAGTATTTGATAGCCTCCACAAATGCCAACAATACGTTTGCCTTTTCTTGCTAGTCTCAAGATTTGTTCATCCAAACCTGAATTTCTTAAGTATATTAAGTCTTCAATGGTATTTTTAGAGCCTGGAATAATAAGCACATCAGGATCACCAATGGCTTCTCCACGCATAACGTACCGGACATTGACATCTGCTTGAGTTTCAAACACATTGAAATCTGTAAAATTGGAAACATGCGGGAGATAAAGCACTTCAATTTGAACCTGGGCATCATAATTTTGCTTATGATTGAATCTTTCTGCCAAGGAATCCTCGTCTTCCACACGAATATCTGAATACGGTACAACACCGAGTACAGGAATATTCGTTAAGTCTTCCAGCATTTTCAGACCTGGTTTTAAAATCTCCACATCACCTCTAAACTTATTGATGATGACCCCTTTAACACGTTTTCTTTCCTCTTCTGTCAACAGCATAATCGTGCCGTATAAGGATGCAAAGACACCGCCTCTGTCTATATCACCGACAAGGAGAACAGGAGAATCTGCAATTTCAGCCATTCCCATATTTACAACGTCGTTTTCTCTAAGGTTGATCTCGGCAGGACTACCAGCACCTTCTATAACAACAAGCCCATGTTGGTCAAGCAGCTGTGAGTATACACTGTGAATCATTTCCTTTAAGGCTGGTTTGTAGTCATGATACTCCGTTGCAGACATATTGTTATGCACTTTACCATTTAGAATCACTTGTGCTTTCTTATCCGTAGAAGGCTTCAGTAAGATGGGATTCATTAAAACAGTAGGCTTAATGCCTGCTGCCTCAGCCTGAACAACCTGTGCACGGCCCATTTCGCCACCTTCTTCAGTGATGAAGGAATTCAGTGCCATATTCTGTGATTTAAAGGGTGCAGGACTATGTCCATCTTGTAAAAACACTCGACAAAGACCCGCTGTGATTATACTCTTACCAACTGATGACCCTGTTCCTTGAATCATAATAGATTTATTTTTTAAAGGCTTCATACCCTACACGTCCTTTCCAGTTCCAGCATTTATATAATTGCTGCATTTTACGACAAAGTTTTTAGCTAGATTGATATTCGAATAAAAATGTACATGAGCATAGGCTCCAAGACAGTTCTTATACAAATGTCCACACGACCACTGAACATGTTTTCACCCGGTCTTGCCTTGGTCACATGATATGCAAAGTTTCCCTTGTCCCCATGCTCTACAATGGACCTGTGAAACTCGTGAGCCTTGAACGTCTCTTCATGCTCGCTTGAAATCGGCGAATCAGATGCCACCTCAACCTCGACATATCCGAAGCGTTGGAGTCTTTTGGTCATTTTAGATTTAAACGGAAATATACCCACCATGTCATACTCTATTGACTCAAGATTTTCTATAGAATCACATAAATACATGAGACCGCCACACTCAGCGTAGATTGGCATTCCTGCATCCGCCGCTTTTCTTATAGCGCTTTCATAGATAGATTTTCAGAAATATCCTTGGCGAACACTTCTGGGAATCCACCGCCCAAAATAATGCCACCGATATCTTCTGGTAAGTCTTTATCAGTTATTGGACTAAATGGAACAAGTTGTCCTCCTAATTCTTCAATCAAATCAAGGCTGTCTTCATAGTAGAAATTAAAAGCCCTGTCTCTAGCGATTGCAATTCTAACTGGCTTGTCAACGCGGGGCATAACTGGTGTACTTTTACCTTCTACTAAACTTGCACCTCTTGCAATTTCAATAATTTTATCTAGATCAACCGTTTCAGAGACCATGGAAGCCACTTCATTTAGTTTTGAATCAAGTTCATCCACTTCTCCTGATGGCACAAGACCGAGGTGTCTGCTTTTTAAAGAGATGGCACTTGTTTTTATTTAAATATCCTACGCAAGGAATACCAGTATCTCTTTCTATGGCTTGTCTAAGTAAATTATAATGCTTTTCACCATGCATATTGTTGAGAATAACACCTGCGATATTCACATTTTCGTCGTACATTTTATAGCCTGTAACAATGGCTGCAGCACTGGCTGACATACCACTCCCATCAACAAGGAGTATAACCGGCGCACTAAGGACCTTTGACAAATGCGCTGTGCTCCCCATGTCTTTCTGTGTGCCGAGTCCATCGTATAGACCCATCACGCCTTCAATCACAGAAATATCAGCGTCTTTTGCATTTTTTACAAACAAGTTCTTCGTCGTCTCTTCTCCAAGCATCCATACATCTAAGTTTCTTGATGCACGACTAACCACAAAGAATGAAACGCAGGATCAATATAATCTGGACCACTTTTAAATGGTTGGACCTTAAGTCCCCGGTTGTATAAAGCTCTTAGAACACCTGTTGTGAGCGTTGTTTTCCCTGCTCCGCTATGGGTTCCCGAAATCACAATCCGCGGCTGCATTCAATCACCTCTTTACATATTTAAAGCACTGAGTATTGGAAAATCACCATCATATTCCAATAGGACAATGCCACCATTTTCAACTTTGAATTTCCAAAACCCATCCACTGAACCTATTATTTCCTTGCATAAAATTCCCTTTATAACCCCTGAATGGGCTACGATCAAAACCGTTTCATCTTCCAGGGTTTGTTCTCTTATATTCTTAAAGGCATCGGCAATTCTGTCATAGAACATCTTTAGGGATTCTCCCTCAAGACAAGCCACATTTGTATAGTCTTCGACCCACTTCTTTGATAGGTCGGGATAGTCTTCAAGAATTTGCTTGTAAGTCAGACCTTCCCATTTTCCAAAGTTCATTTCTCGAATGTCCTGACTGTAGTGAATAGGCAAATTGTGATGCTTCATAATGGCTTTCGCGGTGTCTCTTGCTCTTGATAAATCACTGCAATACACCTTGTTTATGCTTTCATTCATGAGTTTGCGTCCAGCATTATCAGCCTGTAACTTACCTTTTTCATTTAGAGGCACATCCGTATAGCCACCAAACCGGCCACTTGTATTCCACTGTGTTTCTCCATGTCTAACCAATATAAAACGCACTGCAATCACCTACTTTATTAGCTGTATGACAATGATCCAAATGGGCAACTGAAAAAGTTCTGATAATTCGATCATAGCTCCTAATGTATCACCTGTCATACCATCAATTATCCGCTTAACATGCTTTACATAAAAGTGTACAAATAGGCTGATCCCCCAAGAACAATATAACCCGGTGGATAAGCCGCCAGGGGCACTGCAACAACAATAAGGGCTGAAAGAACCTGTCCTTTTGAAACATTGCCTATGAAAAACTGACCCATGCCTTGGTCTCTGGCATACACAGACAGCCATGACCCAAGGGCGATTCCAAATCTTGATATAGATGGCATAAATAAAACCACAAGCGTCCTATCCGCAACTGACAGATTTGTTAAAAAGGCGATTTTCATAGTGATCAGAACAATAAGGGCAAGGGCCCCATTTGATCCGATGCGACTGTCTTTCATAATTTCTAAAATTCTATCTTTGCCTCTATTGGAGTATAGTCCATCAAAAGCATCTGCCAGGCCATCAAGATGTAGACCACCTGACAAAAACACTTCAAGAAAAACCACCAGTGCAGACAGTGTGAGGGCATTAAAATACGGGGCACACATAGTGTGAATCCCCGCCAGTATACCCCCTATCAGAAGTCCAACCAAGGGCAACCATTTGACCCCCTTGGCGAAATCGGAATTCGATGCAGGCACTTGAATGCTGATCGGTATTCTTGTAAAAAATTGTATCATGAGTATGAGTTGGTTCATATCCCTACCCCTTTATTTTCATCGGGATGCCAGAAACGACAAAAAAGACTTCCTGTGCTCGAGATGCCACCAACTCATTGGCTTTTCCGGCAATATCTCTAAAAACACGTGCAAGTCTGTTTTCAGGCACAATCCCTAGTCCCACTTCATTGGTAACCACTATAAGGTCGTGTCCCTTTTCTAAAACAATATCGACCAATTTATTCACTTGATTCAAGATGTCGTCTTCAATACCATCAATACGGTCTCTTGAAACCTGATCCCAGTCAATGGATGAATCCGATAGCATTATATTGGTGACCAGAACGGTAAGACAATCTAATAAGAAAACATCAAATGCTGTGAACTGTCCTTGGCGAATATTTCATCAATATGGTCTTGTTTCTCAAATGTCGTCCATGCATCTGGCCGCCTTAACTGGTGTTTTTTTATTCTGTCGACCATACCTTCATCAAGGGCCGCAGCCGTTGCAATATATCCGACCTTTTCTCCACAGTCAAAACACATCTTTTCTGCAAACGAGCTCTTACCACTTCTCGCCCGCCTGTCACCAGGGTGACTTTCCCCTTCATTATGCTTCTCCTTTGCTTGCCTCTGCATTTTTCTGTTTTCTATACTCATCAGAAGCGACCATTCTTTGGTCCTGTGCCATTTGCTTAATTTGTTTTCTATCTTCAATGTCAGGGTGGCGTATGGCCATATCATAAAATGAGGTGGCCTTTCTAAACTCGCCCAACCTACGATTCAACTCCCCTAAGACATAGTAAACAATATATTCTTCTTCGCCAGCCTCTTCAAAATCCTCTTTTGTGAAGGCTTGTTCATAATAGTTTGCTGCATGCTTAATAAACTGCATTTCAACATCTTCATTTTCAAGCATTCGATTAAACCAGGCAAGACGAAGACAAGCCTTTGCAATAGCAAATTTGCTGGCTTCCATAACATTGAAATTAAGAAGGGCAATTTTATGGACCTCTATGGCATCGGTCAGTGTTCTAACGCCACCATAGTCCTTTCCACTCCAGTTGGACATCACCTTTTTTCGAACCTGTGCCACTTGAGCCACTGAAATGTCTTGGTATGTGCTCTCAAAGAGGCATATCCACATTTTGGACAAACATACACACCATAAATGTCGGATTTTCATCCTTGTAATAAGCGCAAAAATCCGAATCACGCTTTACGACCTTCACATGTGATGTCTTCACTTTTTTTGTCTTAAACTTCATGTCACATACAGGACATTTTACTTCTTTGTCATATAGCGCTTCAGACATTATTACCTCCAACCGATTTCAATCACATCACCCGTTTTAGAATATCAGTATACCTTGCCCTAGAACCATTAAGTTTCAAGTCAAGAATCCCCTTAGGCGTGCTTATATCAAAATCTATATGTTCAAATATATCCACGAATATCATGGACTTTTCTTTGTTTCAATTTGTATGGGACTTCCATTGATCACGAGATGATACGTCTTGGTCAAGGCTTCTTCCGCATGGTCTTCATCTTGATTCTTCTCTTCCTCTTGAATCAATTCTTCCGCATGGGCACTTTCCCTAATCACATCAATTTCTTCAACGACATCATCCACTGTTAAAACCTTAGGGTCATCCTTTGGTAGTTTCACCCACTGAATCTTGTCATTTCTTCTAACTTCACGGCTAGCCTCTGCCATCTCTCCATTAATCTTAAAACCAATGTGGTCTAGGGAAAGGTCAAGATGACTGGCCAGGTCGTCTATATTTTGAATATCAAGCACCTCGACAGTGTCTTCAGGCTTTAATATATAGTTCTCATTCTTCAGCTCACCATTCACTTGAACACCGCGTGTCAGTCCAATTTCGTGTCCATTGACTCGAATCTTACCATGAATGTCAACAAGCTCGTCCAGTCTCATTTCACGCATGCGCCCTGGTATAGCCGGTTCGATATGAATGGCATCTTTATTGCGGAGTTTAGTATCAAGGCTTGCCGGTCCACCATTGATATAGATGCGAGCCGGTTCACCATAGTCACCAAGTATAGTTCTTTTCTCTTCGTTATAGGTGATTTGAAAAGCATCACCACGCTCTGCCAGTAGTTTTCTTGCATTAAATCCAACAAGTATAAGGGCATCCGAAAACGGTCAACTGCTTGGAATTAAAAAGCCGTATTGGTTTTTCATTCACAGTGACCTGCAAAAAATCATGCTCCCTATCATTAAAGGCTGTAAAACCAATTCCCATTGGGGTAATGTACTCAGGCCCATTTAAGGGATCTGGTTTAAACTCAATGTTTTCCAGCATCTCCGTGCCCTTTATTACAACTCTTTCCTTTGGTAATTCAAGGCAAGTGGCTAGTTTTTCTGTAAACCCAGGCACCTGACACCCTCCACCAATACAAAATATTGCACTTGGTGGCTTTTCATTCACTTCATGAATTCTATCCGAAATATTTTTGTTATTTTATCAAGCGTTGGGTCCAGTCTTTTGAGTATGTCATTTCTATGCATTGTATATGGAATGCCTACAATATCACTAAAAGGTTAATTCTTCCTCATGCATGAGTCTCAGTTTTAAAGTCCTCGGCGGCATCAAAATCAAGAAGAAACTCCCGTGCAATGACTTCTGTGATTTCATCACCAGCCATATCCACCATACCATATGAAACAATGGAGCCATCCTTTGTGATGGCAATATCCGATGTGCCGGCGCCAACATCCACAAGGGCCAGATTTAATAGTCTAAGCTTTTGAGGTATGGCAATATTAATGGCCGCAATCGGTTCCAGAGTTAGGCTAATGACTTCTAGGTGGGCCCGTGACATAACTGTATAAAGGCTATCCACAACAATATGTGGTAGAAAAGTGGCTATCATTTCAGCCGATAGGACCGATCCCCTATGGCCTTTAGGATTTATAATCATACCGCCATCCAGGTAGTAGTTGACCACAGAATACCCCACGCAGTAGTACCGTGTTTCAGCCAGTGGATCTGTTTCACCAAGCTTGTGTTGCGCCAGCTGTATGCCTTCCATTTCTACGCTGTCCATAAGGGATTTCTCAATTTCTTGTGTGTAATCAAGATTTCGTTCCACATGAATAGACTGGGTTTTAAGGGCGCGACCGGCCGCCGCAATGGCTACCTTTTTCAGTTCAATACCACTGCGCTCCTCAAGAGCTGCTTTTACTTTTTCAACAACCTTTGTCACCTTGTCTATGTCATGGATCTGTCCATCTAGCATGGCACGGTCAGGGTGCTCCATAATTTCATAGTCATGAACAATATATGATTCATCGACCTTCTCTGCAATTGTTCCCACCACATTTCGCGTTCCAATATCCAGAGAAAAATTAAGTTTTGCTGACTAAGTGGCATTGAATCATATGGTCCACCATTTCACCTTTCCTTGTTACTTGCCTAATCACTTCTATTTGTATTAACTCTTAGAGTGTTCTTTCACTAACATAGGCTCTTCTGCCAATTTTCAAATCTATTTGTTGTTGTACTTGTAATACAGACAAACACTTTTGACAGGACATGTTTCACAATCTGGTTTTCTTGCTTTACACTGTCTTCGTCCATGGAATATAAGTGTATGATGCGTTTTAGACCATTTTTCCTTTGGTAGTCTTTTCATAAGGTGTTTTTCGGTTTCCAGTACGTTATCACTGTGGGCCAGTCCCAACCGATTAGACACCCTAAAAACATGGGTATCAACCGCTATAGCTGGTTGGTCAAAAGCATTGCTAACAACGACATTAGCCGTTTTTCGTCCCACACCAGGCAGTTTTACAAGTTCATCCCTGTCGCTTGGGACTTGTGAATCGTATTCATTTACAAGACGTTCACATGTCGCCTTTATATTGCTGGACTTTGACTTGTATAGGCCACATGTCCGAATATACTCCTGCAATGTCTCAAGGGGCATTTGAACTATAGCCTCGGGTGTTGAAGCCACTTTAAAAAGTTCTGCCGTGACAATGTTAACGCGGACGTCTGTACACTGGGCAGACAAGATCGTTGCGATCAAGAGTTCAAAAGGACTTGTAAAATCCAGTTCCGCCTTGGCGTCCGGATAAAGTTTTTCCAGTTCTTCTATTACAAAATCAATTTCTTCAGCTTTTAAATACTTTCTTCTTGCCATACAATCACTTCCATTATGATTCCCGCCACATATGACTACGCAGCGGGAAATTATGTACCATTTTCATTATAGCCCAAGTTGGTCCTATGAACCAAAACAATTCCTGTTTCAAATGATTTATTTTGCCATAAAGTTCTCTATTTCTTCTATCGTTTTTGGTATGCCAAGTGATAGGTTATCATAGCCTTTTTCTGTAACCAATATATCGTCTTCAATTCGAATACCAATGCCCTCTTCAGCTATATATAGGCCCGGTTCAACTGTAACAACCATGCCAGGTTGAAGGGTCTGCTCACGATTTCCAATATCATGGGTATCAAGGCCAAGATAGTGTCCCACTCCGTGATAATAGTACTTGGCTAAGTCTTCGTCTTTTTCGAAAAGACCAATAGCCTTGCATTCTTTCAGTAGGACCGCCTTGCAAATTTCATTGAGTTTTGCATAAGGAAGGCCTGGTTCAATAGCCTCAATAACCGCTTCTTGCGCTTTAAGAACAATATTGTAAAGTACTTTTTGTCTTTCAGAGTACTTGCCATTCACTGGTATTGTACGGCTTATATCTGCACTATAGTTATCATGTAGGGCACCAAAGTCAAGAAGCAACAAGTCGCCCGACTTCATAGTGTCATCATTCTCAACATAGTGGAGAATAACCGCATTGCCACCCGATGCCGCAATTGTTGGAAACCCTAAACCTTTTGAGCCTGAGCATCTGACTTTATATTCAAAAAGAGCTGACATTTCATACTCTTTTAGGCCCGGTTCAATCCCATTAAGAATAGCTTCAAAACCAGACCTTGTATGCTCATTGGCAGTTTTTAAAGCCTGGACTTCTTCTGATTTCTTAACCACACGCAGGTCGGCCATTATTTTTTGTACCGTTTTGACCTGTAAGTAAGCGTACTTTGATCTCACTTGGTCAGCAAATTCCATAGGGTAGGTTTTAGGTGTATTAAACCCTTGTCGTTCAATATCAAGATAAAGCTTGTCCAGATCACCGTCCATAAGTAGGCGATTAAACTGATTTTCAAACTCATCAGCGAATGCAATTGTTTCTATACCACTAAGGTCTTTGGCTTCTTCCTTGCGCATTTTTATGCCAATCCACTTTTCAATATCAGGATTGGGTCTTTCAATAAATAGAGTTGTCCTGGTCTTTCCACTCTTCTTAACAAACTGAAGGACAAAGTTCTCCCGTTCTAAGCCTGTCAAATAGTAAAAGTTCTTGTTTGGTGTATAAGGGTACTGGCCATCGCCTGAATAATAAGGGGCCTGTCCTGAGAAAAACACCGCCACGCTGTCATCTTGAAGCTTCTCCACAAAAGCCTCTCGATTTCCTTTAAAAAATTCTATATTCATTATCTTTGCCTCCCAACAAACCATTTGTAAATATTATAGCAAATGGATGGTGCTCGCCCAAGCTTTCCAAGTGATATTTTGAAAGTCGCTTAATCAAGAAGTTTAAGAGCTTTTGGAATATTTAAGTTGTACCGACTGATTTCAGGCAAGTTGCCCATTCTCCAAATGGAAAAATTGTTGATTCCTAGTTGACGAGCCGCTTCAATTTTGGCTTTTAAGCTGGTTTCATCTTCATACCAAATGGAGTTCCAAGTCCCATCTGCACTGTCATAATAGTGTAAATAGGGCGACCCATCTTCAAATCTTTTAAACCCTTGTGAATCTTCCTGTTCAAGGATCGCCATTCTTTGTACTAGGGATTCATAGGTTGGTCTATATGGGTAGCGCTCTCCACCAGGCCCCGCAATAACCCCTGATTTAACCTTCCACTGAGCCGTGGCTAGGTTAAGCTGAAGGATGACACTGTCCCGCTTGTCTTCCCCTATTAGGTCAAGTTCATTTTTTAAGTCCTCAATAACTTTTCCCATAGGTGCCAGTGGTGTGACCACTGGCTTTGATTCATTAACTGGCAAACTATAATACTTAGGCTCATAATCATGGAACATGAATATATACCCATCAGTGTTTTTATTTAATATATTGTACTCTGTGCCTCGACCTGGTTGAAGCGCCACTCTTACTTCCTTGTCGTCCCGTTTTAGAGCACTATTAACAAACCAGACAAAACGCCGAAAAATCCCTTTGATTTGCAGGTTGAAGACTCTCTAAATCTATGACAACCCCATCAAAAGACAGACCTTCTACGCTTGTTCCATTCACAAGATTTCGGATGTCCGTCGTTAAGGTCTCAATAGAAGCAAGTAAATTATCATAAGGGCCACTATAAAAAAATGTTTAAGTAGACTTTCACATCTTTCTCCTTGGCTTGTTGCAAGACTGATTCAAAACCAAGCGGAATACGAAAGTCGCCACTTTCATATTCCAGTCCCAGCAAGCCCTCATCATCAGACTGAAGGCTTGCCCACCCGAAAGTGATGCTTTCAACACGATCAGAGACCCCTCGATTCATAAAACTCGAAAACTGGGCGTTTGAATTAAAGGCGTAATATAGATTGAATTTGTTTGTTGGGCTTTTGATCCCCAGCCGCAAAAGTCATCACTGAAGATGCAAGCATTGTAATACAAAGTAATGCAATTATTGATTTTTTATATATTTCATTGAACTTCTCCTAAAATTATAACTTTTGCAAAGTAAAAATATCTTCTTTACCATTATACCTCTTTAATGGTGAATGCTTCGTTACAGGATAGTTAAAAATACGCCCCACTCTTTTATAGAAAAATAGATCACCTTTTAATATCTTAGGTGATCTACAAATAATCAAGTTATCAAACTCTCATCAGTTATCTTTATATGCGTGATACACAGCTTCAATCTTAGCTTGTACATCAAAAAACGCATTAACAATTTCAGGATCAAAATGGGACCCTGAGGCTTCCTGTATAATCTTATAACTCTTTTCAAGGCTAAAAGCTTCTTTGTAGGGCCTTTTAGATGTCAGAGCATCGAACACATCTGCTAATGCACAAATTCTTGCTTCTATGGAGATTTCTTGACCCTTCTTTCCATGAGGATAGCCCGACCCATCATATTTTTCCTGATGCCCCAATGCAATCTGCGCTGCCACCGAAAAATAGTTCACGTTAAATCGTCTAAAATCTTGATCGATATGTATTAAAACTTCATATCCTTTCAAAGCATGAGTTTTCATGATCTCATATTCTTCGTCCGTTAGCTTGCCTGGCTTTAAAAGTATGTCATCTGGAATAGACGCTTTTCCAATATCATGCATTGGTGCGCAAATCAAAATATTCTCCACAAAAGACTTATCGATTACTGACATATAAGCCTCTTTTTCTAAGAGTCTTGCTGCTATAATCTGAGAGTAGAGAGACATGCGCTTCAGATGATTTCCTGTCTCTGGGTCCCGTGCTTCAGT
>LQAG01000073.1_pt1 | contig 49962 bp, 76 predicted proteins | sample 1535801 | NCBI WGS metagenome assembly LQAG01 (sample SAMN04331584, study PRJNA305678) | bioreactor metagenome | isolation source: bioreactor_3 inoculated with Wadden Sea sediment 1st replicate of a... | place: Germany:Bremen
GATGTCGTGTTGTGGGAATTGCCGGAGGCATTGACAAGTGTAATTATGCTGTTGATGAGCTGGGCTTTGACGCCTGTATCGATCGGCACTCCAATAATTTTGCTGAACAATTAGAGGCTGCCTGCAGCAACGGTATCGACGTCTATTTTGAAAATGTCGGGGGCGCTGTCTTCAGGGCGGTTCTACCACTTCTCAACCCCAAAGCCCGCATCCCATTATGCGGTTTGATTTCACAATATAACCATTCGTCTCTGCCCGATGGCCCCGATTTTTCCGGGGCGATGATGGGGGCGTTTCTGGTCAAGAAAATCAAGGTTCAAGGGTTTATTATCTTTGACGATTTCAACCATAAGTATAAGGAGTTTGCGCAACAGATGACGACCTGGGTCAAAAATGGTGAGATTAAATATCGGGAACATCTTGTGCGCGGGTTGGAAAATGCGCCTGCAGCATTTAATGATCTACTGGAAGGAAGGAATTTCGGCAAGATGGTTATCAAGGTTGCTGACTAGGTTTTCCTGCCGCCGCCGGTAACGGCGAACTGCGCACTAACGTATGGGGGAGCGAGAGCTTTCGCTCCATTGGCTTAGCAGCATTTTTCCGCCATCAGCAAGAGATTTCGTCTCTCGCTGATGGTTCTGTTTCAGGTTTTTTGACCTGAGCGGTCGTGTCGCATAAATATGCGTGTGAATGCATGGCACGTGTGTAAAACCGATTCAATTCTTCAGTCTTTTCCCAACCACCCGGCCAGTAACAGCATGAGTGAGACACTGAGTCCGAAATAAAGTGGAGGAAGAATATTGAGGTGAATCAGGCCGGCAACAATGACACAGGCTGGTGCAATAAAGATCGATAATGCTCCAGTGCGGCGCAGCTGGTATGTGCGCAGGAAGACGGCAAACAACAAAGGAAAGAATATAGTCGCACCGCGCAATCCCATCGACAGAAACTCCAATCCATGATAGCTGAACCCAGATTGCCGAGCAGCAGGGCAAAGGCAAAAATCACGACCAGGGCGGTCAGCCTCGGAACAGCAGTAATCTGTCTTTTGTCGGGTTTGAAAGTTTCCTCTCTATGATATCGATTTTGAGTGTCGTTGCGACACCTAATGCCAAGCCTGACGCTGTTCCAATCGCAGCTATCAAAAGCGTCGCAAAGGCAATACCGGCAAAAGCGGAGGGAAAGTTCTGGACGATAAACAGTGGCAGAGCAACGCGCTGTCCAGGTCGGGGCTTTGCTGGCGCATGTAGAGGCCGACCAGTATTCCCAACAGCCCAGCGGTGGAATGATGGCTGCATTCAGAAGCGCGCCGCGGCGGGCGCTTCCGGTATCCGCTGCCGAAAAGATCGCTTGTAGATATGTTGGGTCGAGACAACGCCAACGATCATGGAGAGCAAGTCAGACAGGCCCTCTCTGGTGCCGTAACCAAACATGCTGAACCAGGGAAAATCGGGAAATGTTGCCTGTATGGCGTCCCATCCACCGGCCTGCCTGTAGGCCAGCCAGCCTGAAGCCAGCATGGTGATATAGATCAACGCCATTTTGATCAAACCGGTCACCCCGGCTGATTTCATGCCGCCACCGAGGGTGAAAAGAATAACCATTATGGCTGAAATCAGGGCGCTCCAGAGCATTGACAGGTCAAACAGAACCGCCAGAATGGCTCCACATGCCAGCAGTTGAGCAACAATCTGGATGAACATGCCAATGGCTGAATAGAGACTCGCTGCAATTCTTGCAGGCTCTCCGTAATAGCGGGAGATGAATTGGGGGATGGTTTCAACGCCGCTTTGACGTAAAGGAATGGCCAGAAAAAGCCCCAGAAAGAGGCAGGCGAGGCCGGCTCCAAGGGTGAACCACCAGGCTGAGAGACCATACATGTAAGCCAGTTGAGCTGTTCCGATCGTCGATGCCCCACCGACCAGGGTCCCACTGATGGCACCAAAAACATTCCAGCTTGACGCCTTGCGGCCGCCGAGAGAAAAGTCCGTACTGTTTTCAGCTTTGCTTTTCCTCCCCAGGCAAAATATACAATGCCTCCAAGGGTGAATAGAAAAGCCAGCATAAAGGGGACGTCTATTGCTAATAAATTTTCCACAGTGTACCTGATCAAACATGCGCCAGATGGCGAATAAAGCAGATAATATCGTTGTTTGTGCCACTATTTCTTGCGCCGGAACAGGTCGGTTTCAGACTTGAAACACGGTCAAGAAAGAGATGTCCATCAAGGTGGTCCAGCTCATGTTGGATGGCGATCGCTTCGAAACCATCAGCACTGATGACCTGATGCTGACAGTTTTGATCCAGAAATTCGACAACAATGGATTCTGCTCGAGTCACGTTGCCGGTATAATCCGGGACTGACATGCAGCCTTCACGCACAACACATGTTCCTTCTTTTTAATGATTTTGGGGTTGACCATCTGCATCAGACCATGGTTTTCCTGTTTTTTTCCTAGTTTGCTTTTTGATACATCGACCACGGCCGCGCGCCGCAGATCACCGATTTGCGGGGCTGCTACACCAACGGAATGTCCGGCGTCGACCATTGTGTCGACCAGATCTTCCAGCAGCTGTCGTACGGAATCGTCATAATCGCTGACCGGAGCACAAACTTCCTTCAATCTTGGATCTGGATAAACAAGAACTTCTTTGACTGCCATGATTACAACTCCATGGCGATGAGCGAACGCACCGAAATATCAACCTGCAGTTCTTTTTTCAGTTCCGCCATCCATTTTTCAACTGTTTCAATTTCGGTACCCTCCGGCAGCAGGGCTTCCAACATCATGACGTAGACCGGTTTATCATCCTCACCAACCAGTTTGGTGTTCAGGTCGGTGATATTGATCTTGCGGTCACCCAGTTCTTTGGCAACCTGAAAGACAATGCCCGGCTTGTCCGACCCGTAGACCGAAATCATGCAAAGCTCCCCCGACATCTCTGGCCTGATTTCACCGCCGGGTTTCAGGGTGCGGATGAACACCGACAGCTGTTGTTCTTCCAATGAGCTGAAAGCGCTACGGAATTGTTCTTCTGCTGACATCTCGGGATTTGAAATGATCAGGATCATGGAAAACTGACCACCCAGGATTGAACAACTTGAATCTGCAATGTTAAAACCCTGCTGGTAAAGGATTTCAGTGACCTGGGAAACGATACCGGGGCGATCGCGCCCAATAATGGTGAGTGCAAAATATGGCATATTCAGCTCCTGATGAAAAAGTTTCTTCCGGCCATGATGATTCAAGAGGCCTGAAGAAAATTGATTAAAAACCGCCAGACTAAGCTTTAGAGGTTGCCTTAAATCACTTTGATTTGCAAGAAAGAGTATTGCAGGAGGCCTTTAATCGAGATGATTTTATGTCAGAACATGGGCCTGTTCCGCACAGGGAAACAGGCCCATGCTGATTGTTAGAACAGGAAGAAGCGATCCAGAATCAGCGTGGTCAGCAGGAGCGCCATTGAGATATTGATCAGGTGGAATGAACGACTGACGGAACTGCTTTTATCGGTCTGGCGCGAAGCCTGAAAATGCCCAGGAAACAACTGTGAGACCGGAGATAAAAACATGTTCAAGGTCGGAGATTTAATATAATCAAACAGTGAAAAAGCAAATAGCACAGGAACAGGCTCATCAGCCAGCAGTTGTTGATCTTTAACAGTTTTTCAGTTGGAATGGCCTTGAACAGGTCGGGCAACCCGCTTTGTTCAAGATCGTCACGATAACGGCACAGCAACAGCCAGGTATGCGGGATCTGCCAGACAAAAAGAGTCCCCGCCAGAATCAGTGATTTCTGTGTCAGCAGCAAGCCTCCGGCCGCTGTCCAGCCGATCAATGGCGGGAGCGCGCCGCAGACAGCACCAGGGATTGCTGCAAAGGGCGTTTTGCGCTTCAGCGGGGTGTAGATTGCGTTGTACCAGATAACGGCCAGAATTCCGAGCAGCAGAGGGTATTGTCCCGGCAGTAGGGACAGAGTCAGTATCCCCGCGGCAAGGCAGCAAGAGGCAAGGATCAAAACCAGTCCCGACGTAAAGAGACCGGTCACCAGTGGACGCGATCTGGTTCTTTCCATACGCTGGTCAAGATCCTGTTCCTGCCATTGGTTCAGTGCGGAACAACCGGCCGCCAACAGACCGGTTCCAGCCGCCGCCAGAACAGCTTCAATCTGCCACAGTCCACCGGCAAACAGGTAGCCGGCAAAGGCTGACAGGGCAACCATGGATGACAGCTCGATGCGGAAGAGTCTGCGCAAGGCTTGTATCTGCTGAAGAGATGAAACAGGTTCGACAGCAAGGCTTCGACTGTTTGGTTTTAACCGGGGCACAGGGGCACCTCCTCTATTGCTGCAACAGGTGATCGATAATTGCGTCCACCTCTTCTTCACTCAGGTAATCGGCCGCCGGCATCATCGGTGCGAAGCCCTTAACCAGCTCGTCATTTGGATTAAGCAGTGCCCGTCGCAGATAGTCGGCATCAACCTTGATAGTGATCTCTTCGCCATCGCGTTCGATGGTGACTTCTCTGTTGCCGATCCCCTTGAAGGTCGGAGCGATGCTTTCACTGCCGTCACTGGAATGGCAACCGAGACAGCCATTTTCTTCCAGAAGTTGGTTCGCGTCCAGGCCCGGAGTCGCGGCAATCGCTTTACCAAGCAGGTAATCAACAACGGCCTGAACGTCCTCATTGCTGATAGTTGTTTCGTCATAAGCCGGCATCATCGAGTCATAGCCTTTAACAATTTCGACTTCCGGTTCACGGATAGCGCGAATCAGATACTCCTCATCAATCGTGATTTCAATGGTCTGTCCATCTTTATCCAGAGTCCTGGGTTGCCCGGCCAGTTCAAACAGGCTGGGGGCAATACCATCGCTGCCATCGATACTGTGGCAACCGATACACCCCTGTTCGTTGAGAACAACCAGTCCACGAGGGTCTCCGGTCGGTTCAAGCGGTTTGGACCATTCGGCATAATCTTCTTCAGTCAGTGCTTCACTGTTGTAATCATATCGGCGTGACCGACACCGCAATATTCGGCGCAGAAGATATCGTAGCTGCCGGGTTCGGTGGCTTGGAACCAGACGTAATTTTCCATGCCGGGAACGGTATCCCGCTTGATGCGAAAGGCGGGAATGAAGAAGTTGTGCAGGACATCAACGGAGTAGAGATCAACCTTGATCGGTTTGTTAACCGGGACGTAAAGCTTGCTTTCACGCCGACCGTCAGGGTATTCGAATTGCCAGGACCACATTCGGGCGGTCGCTTTAATCTCCAGAGCGTTCGGCGGGATTTCCCGTAGCCCGACATAGTTGACCCAGCCGTACCAGAACATGGTCAGAACAATCAGGGTCGGTAAAAGTGTCCACAGGTCTCCAGCAAGAAATTGCTGTGAACCTGAGACGTTGGTTCCGGGTGCTTTGACCGTCTGTACTTGATGACGAATAGATCGTGACAACGGTAATCCCCAGCAACAGAATTGCAGAGAACCCGAAGATGTAAATTAAAACATTGTCGACGGCTTGGGCGGTTGGATTATTTGCTGGATTCACGGTTTCTCCTAACGATAGAGCACATCGGTAAAGGTCAGACCGATGAAGACTGCCAGTATGACAAGCAGAATCAGAAGGCCGATTTTAAACAACAGTGATTCCTGCTTCAGGTGCATGAAAACAAGCAGAACCAGACTTGATTTAATCGATGCGACTGTCAGGGCGACCCAGACGTTCAGAGCACCAAGGTCGATGCGGGACACGGCCACGGTAGCGCCGGTTAGAATCACAAGAGCGACCCAGATCAGGATGAATGTCCGGTATGGAACCGGTTCATGTTGATGTTCTGACATAGCTCACCTCACAGAATCAGATAGTAGAGTGGAAACAGAAAAATCCAGACCAGGTCGACCAGGTGCCAGTAGAGGGCACTGTTTTCCAGCAGCGTATAGCGGTCACTGGTCACCTTTCCCTTGGCGACCATGATAGCCACCACACCGATCAGGGTTCCTCCGATGACAACGTGTAGTCCGTGCAGTCCGGCAGTGAAATAGTACAGGTTGAAAAAGGCCGAAATTCCTGGCCCCATCTCAGCAAGATGTTCTGAGCCGGGGTAGATACCGTGACCAATCTCTGCTGACCATTCAAAAAACTTGTTGATCATAAAGACCCCGGCCAGAACGATCGTGACAGCACAGAGGATCAGGGTTTGCTTGATTTTATTTTTCTGAATCGCTGTGATGGCCAGAGCAATGGTCAGGCTGCTGGTCAGAAGGACCAATGTATTTGCTGTCCCGAAATAGATATTCAGCTTGTGGCTGGCTTCTGAAAATTGTTGAGGAAACTTGGCCAGCGATACAGCGTAGAGAATGAACAGGCCACTGAAAAGGATAACCTCGGTATAGAGGAACAACCACCATTCCGAAGCGGGCACCTGTGTCATCACGATGTTCAATACTCATCGGCTACTACTCCTTTGTAGTCGTAAGGGCCCTTGGTGACAACCGGATCCTCTTCGCCAAAGTTTTCCATCGGAGGGGTGAGGGGATATCCCACTCCAGTGTTGCCGCTCCCCACGGGTTTTGACCCACCGGGGCGCCGCTTCGGATACCGCGCCAGAGGTTGTAGAACATGAGGAATAATCCAATTGCCAGAACCCATGAGCCGACAGTGGCGACAAGGTTCAAAGGCATGAATTCAGGGAGGTAGTCGTAATAGCGGCGCGGCATTCCTTGAATGCCAACGGCTTGCATGGCCATATAGGTCACATTGAAACCTGCAAACAACAACGCCCAGGCAATGAAGGCAACCTTGTGGTTGTACATGCGCCCGGTAAATTTGGGGAGCCAGTAATGGAGGGCGGCAAAGAAGGCGAAACCGGTTCCACCGAACATGGTGTAGTGGAAGTGGCCGACAACAAAAGTGGTATCATGCAGGTGAATATCGCTGGCGGCGGCACCCAGAGCCAGTCCGCCTAACCCGCCGATGGCGAATTGAAGGATGAATGCCAGAGCGTAAAGCATAGGAGGAGCCAGCTCAATCGAGCCTTTATAGAGAGTTGAGACCCAGTTAAAAACTTTGATCGCACTGGGAATGGCGACAATGAAAGTCAGTAATGAAAAGACCAGAATCGCGAAATCGCTCATGCCGCTGGTGTACATGTGGTGAGCCCAGACCAGTGAGCCGGCAAAGGCGATCGCCAGACTGGAGATTGCCATGGCCCAATAGCCGAATACAGGTTTGCGCGAGAACGTCGGAATGACTTCTGAAATAACGCCCATGCCGGGCAGGATCATGATGTAAACGGCCGGGTGTGAATAGATCCAGAATAGATGTTGGAAAAGGACCGGATCTCCGCCGCGGGCGGCATCGAACAGTCCGGCTCCAAAGATACGCTCAAGCAGGACCAAGACCAGGGTGATCCCCAGCATTGGTGTCGCCAGAACCTGAATCCAGGCCGTTGCATAAAGAGTCCAGACAAATAGCGGAAGACGGCCCCAGTTCATCCCTTCGGCCCGCAGTCTGTGAATCGTTGTAACGAAGTTGATGCCCGTCAGGATTGAGGAGAAGCCGAGCATGAAAGCCGCCGTTACAGCCAGGTTGACATTGGTATTGGTCTGGGTGCTGAAGGGAACATAGAAGGTCCAGCCGGTATCGGGGCGCCATCACCGGAAAAACGGCAAAAACTGCCAGAACAGCACCAATGATGTAGCAATACCAGGACAGCAGGTTGACCTTGGGGAACGACACATCGCGGGCGCCAATCTGAATCGGCAGAACCAGATTGCCGAACGCCGCTGGAATACTGGGAATGATAAACAGAAAAATCATGATAATGCCATGCACGGTAAAGGTGGCATTGTAGGTCTGCGGTCCCATGATGGTCGGCCCGGGAGCAATCAGTTCCAGACGGATAGCGAGGCCCAGGAAAACGGCCACAATGAACATGGCGACGATACAGCCCAGATACATCATCCCGATCCGCTTGTGATCAGTCGACAACAACCAGCCAAGAATGCCGGAACGTGGGCTTTCACTGTAAAAGCCGGTGTACTTAAGGGGCGTTTTGGTCATTTTTTTCTTCTTTCTCCCGCTCAGGATCAGAAAGAGCAGAAAGCTCCCGAGAGTTAACAGAATGACGGTGCCACTAACACGCATCAGGTTGAAGACATAGCGTCGTCCTTCCGGATCATAGCTGAAACAAAACTGGAGTGCGGTCTTAATCGGTTTACCGATACGGCCTTCACTTGCTTCAAGCAGTGCCATGGAGAGGTCGATAGGTGAAAATCGTTGCCCGATCAGGTAGCGGATAATTGTTCCATCCTTGGCAACGACAAACGCTGCAATCGGATGGAGAAACTCATCACCCTCTTTAGCAAAGTAGTAGCCGGCGGCATCCGTTACTTTGAGGATACTCTGTTGGTCACCGGTCACAAATTTCCAGGCATCACGAGGGTAATCGGGATCACGTAAGGCTGTCATGAAGGTTTTTTTACTTCTGGCAGCCATGGCTGTTGTCTCTTGCGGATCAAAACCGAGAGTAATGACATTGTAGTCCCGGCCCGGCTCAAGCTTGACCTGAGGAAGCACGGCAGACAGCCCACCGAGCATCATATTACAGACATTACGGCAATTGTAAAAGACAGGGACGATCAGGGTGGGCCGATCGATCAGTTGCTGTAGTTGTGCTTCTCTCCCGGTAGAATCGATGAAGGTGGCATCCAATGGAATTTTTGTTCCTAACTGTTCAATCAACTCCACTCTTTTTTCTGTGGCCAGAGCCGTACAGGGCAACAACAACATCAGAACAACAAAAAATCTCAATAACAAAAGCTTCTCCTCGTTGGCTTGCGGGATAAGTTTTTTTGATCTGTTACCATACTCGAAGCTTACTAAAGCGGTCAAGAATTATACTGTCGCTGTTTTCATTGAAAAATATCATTGGAAGTATTATACCAGCTGAACAGCAAAAGTCTGATCTGTATCGCTTAAAGTGGTAAATTGTACCATGTGTATAAGTTGATTTGCGTAAGGACTATAAAGGTTTTAACGATGAATGAAGAGTTAGAGGAACGTTTAAACGAGTTGGAAATCCGTTTCAGTCACCAGTCTCTTCTGGTGGATGAGCTGAATGAGGTTGTCACCGAGTGTAATTTGCGTATTGAGCAATTGATCAGGGATAATCAACGTATGGGTGAAATGCTAAAGAGTCTGCAGCCTCTGTTGGAAGAGTCCCCGGATGAATAAACCGATGGTTCCGTTCATTCAGGCAAGGACAATCATCGAGGCGCTGTTGCTTTGTTTCTTGGCCGGGACTATCGGCCTGGGCCTGAATTATAAAACTGTTTACAGGGCTTTTACCGGGCAGGTTGTCCCTGCTGCAGAGAAGGGGATGTCCGGGCAAGGGGGCCAACAGGCTGCCAATCGTGTCGTTGCGGTGGCGTCGGAGCCGTTTCCCGTGGCCTGGAGGAGATTGATGAATTACTTGCGGAGGGGGCTCTGCTGGTTGATGCTCGTAGCAGCGAGGATTTCAAATCAGGTCATCTTGCTGGTGCTGTATCCTTGCCGGTAGGGCAGATCGAACAGCTGCTTCCTGACTTTGCTGCTACTGTCGACAGTGATCGTGTCCTGATTATTTATTGCAGTGGCTACGGTTGCCCCGATTCCTACTCCGTTGGCATCCGCCTTGCTCAGGCAGGTTTTAGTGATGTGCTTCTTTATGAAGGAGGGTTCCCTGAGTGGCGGGATGCCGGGCGGCTGGTTGAGGAAGGTGAGCAATGAATCGGCTTAAGAGAAGCGCATATCATTCAAGCCGTTTGATTCTGGCGGCGGTGTTTTTATATGCCGGAGTTATCAAATCGCTTGATGTGGTCGCTTTTGCCGGCCAGATTGCCAACTATCAGTTGCTTCCCTATGCCTGGAACTTTCTCGTTGCGGCCATTCTGCCCTATGTTGAGATTCTTTGCGCCGTTCTGTTATTGATGAACCGACGTGTGCGACCTAGTTTACTGATTCTATTGGTTTTGAACTGCGTCTTTATTGTTGCCCTGACTTCGGCTATAGTGCGTGGGTTCGATATTGACTGTGGATGTTTTAATCCTGATTCAGAAAGCCCGACCCCTCCTATAGCTGCAATCGTAAGAGATTTAGGCCTGATTGTTTTAATTTTGACGAGCTGGTTCTTCAGGCCGGGTTCTAATGACAAGGGGGATTTAAACCGTGGCTGTTGAATCCTGGAAGCAGGAGTTGAAGGACAGTGTTTCCTCTGTTGCAGAACTCGCCGACCGCTTTGACTTTGACCCTCAACGTCTAGCTGTCGTCGAAGAAAAGTATCCGCTGAAAATCACCCCTTATTACCTCAACCTGATCGAGCAGGTTGGCGATCCGATCTGGAAACAGGTCGTCCCGGACTCGCGTGAATTGAATGGAGCGGGGTTCGTTGACCCCTTAGCTGAAGAGGATCTTTCACCGGTTCCGGCCGTTATTCATCGCTACCCTGATCGTGTCATCTTTCTGGTGTCCGGCAGCTGCGCAAGCTACTGCCGCTTTTGCACCCGGAAGCGTAAGGTCGGTTGTCCCGGCATGGCAGTCAGTTTCCGTGAACTGCGTGAAGGCATTGAATATATTTCTGCGACCCCGGCAATCAAGGATGTCATCTTCTCCGGTGGAGATCCTCTGGTCCTTCCCGACTCCGTACTCGAAGATCTTCTGGCCCGGGTTTATCAGATTCCACATGTCGATATCATTCGGATCGGGACACGGATCCCGGTGACTTTGCCGGAACGGATCACAGAGAACCTGTGCCGGATATTGAAAAAGTATCATCCTTTATATCTTAATACCCATTTCAATCATCCACGCGAATTAACGGTACAGGCTGTTGATGCCTGTGCGCGTCTGGTTGATGCGGGCGTTGTATTGGGCAATCAGACCGTCCTGTTGAAGGGGGTTAACGATAACCCTGAAACAATTCAGATGCTGTTTCGCGGATTGTTGAAGATGAGAGTCCGTCCATACTATTTGCACCATATGGATCTGGTGCAGGGGACGGAGCATTTTCGGACTCCGGTAGATGTGGGTTTGAACATCATTTCATCACTAAGGGGACCTGTGTCGGGATTGGCATCACCTCATTATGTGATCGATCTTCCCGGTGGCAAGGGCAAGGTTCCCCTGGTTCCCGATATGATCAGGCGGCAGGGGAACACGTTGTTGATTCGACTGGCAGATGGTGCAACCGTTGAGTACCCTGATTTGCCGGGAGGGAACCTGTGACATGAGCCTGACCGCACTGTCGCTGTTGGTTCCGACCTTCCTCGTGGTATCGCTGACTCCAGGAATGTGCATGACGCTGTCGTTGAGTCTGGGGATGACCATCGGCCTGCGTCGCACTCTCTGGATGATGTACGGCGAACTTATAGGCGTCGGCAGTGTGGCGGCGGCCTCGGTGGTTGGTGTGGCAACTCTGGCCCTGCAGTATCCGACAATTTTCATGCTGGTCAAGCTTGCAGGTGGATTATATCTCGGCTTTCTTGGCGTACAGCTATGGCTGTCGAGGGGAAGGCTGGCCGTCCACGACGGTCTTGCCCGGACCTGTTGCTTGTCTGACTTTCAGCTTGCCTTGCAGGGGTTTGTCACTGCTGTTGCCAATCCGAAGGGTTGGGCCTTTTGTATCTCTTTGCTGCCTCCCTTTATTGACCAGCGTCAACCGTTGTTGATTCAGTTGAGTGTCATGCTTGCAGTTATTCTGGTGATTGAGTTTTGCAGTATGGTTCTTTACGCCAGTGGCGGACGAACGTTGAATCGACTGTTGCAGCGTGGCGGGCATGTGCGGCTGTTAAATCGGGTTGCCGGCACAGTCATGTTGATTGTTGCTATCTGGTTAGCCGTTATTTAAGCTGCTCGCCTGGTTTTATGGCCAGTACTGCAATCACTCTGCCGGGGCGTTATTTCCGCTTCTGGTCCGAATGCTTTTCTGCTCTGAAAAATCTCGTAATTATCCCCTCTTAGAATTTTTAGTCCACAAGTAATCCACAGGTAGTAGACAACATATGGTGTTTGTGCTTAAAAAAAGCTACTAGATATAGTGCTTTTGTCTTGGGGGTGACAACTTGATTATGTTAGTCTCTGCCGATATGGATTTCTGTCCGAGCTCAACAGATCGTGTGTGTTTTTACCTGTTCAACGTTATAAGTAAGAGGGGTTCCATGCCTGAATTTATCCGTAAGCGTGACGGCCGTCTGGTTCCGTACGATGAAGAAAAAATCGCCCAGGCCATCATCAAAGCAGTCCAGGCCGTCGGTGGCGAAAACTTTTCCAAAGCGATTGATATCACCCGCCAGGTCGGCGGAATTTTATCGGCCTTGTTTAAAGAAGATCGAGTTCCGACGGTAGAAAATGTTCAGGACCTGGTTGAAAAAATACTTATTGAAAACGGGCATGCCCAGACTGCCAAAGCGTACATCCTTTATCGGAAGCAGCATGAAAGTCTGCGTCAAACAAAAGAATTCATGCAGGAATCAATTGAAGCGATCGATTCCTATCTGGTCCGGGAGGATTGGCGTGTTAATGAAAATGCCAATATGGGCTATTCGCTGCAGGGGCTGAACAACCATATCGCTGCAAATATTACCAGCCACTACTGGTTGAACAAGATTTATCCTGACGACATTGCGCACGCCCATCGGGAAGGCGATTTTCATATCCATGATCTTGGGATGTTGTCTGTTTACTGTTGTGGCTGGGATCTGAAAGACCTGTTGTTGAAGGGGTTTACCGGTGCCTTTGGCAAGGTCGAAAGTGCTCCTCCTCGTCATTTCCGTACCGCTCTCGGCCAGATCGTCAACTTTTTTTATACGTTGCAGGGGGAAGCTGCCGGGGCTCAGGCCTTTGCCAGCTTTGATACTTTGCTGGCCCCGTTCATTGCCTATGACAACCTGACCTACGATGAAGTTTTTCAGTCGCTGCAGGAATTTGTCTTCAACATGAACGTTCCGACCAGGGTCGGTTTTCAGACACCATTTACCAATATCACCATGGATATGATGGTGCCGTCCAACATGGCATCAGAAGCTGTCGTTGTGGGTGGTGAACTGATGGACCGCAGTTACAGCGAATTCCAGAATGAGATGGATCAGCTCAATCGGGCCTTCTGCGAAGTCATGATGCAGGGCGATTCTTCCGGGCGGATCTTTTCCTTCCCGATCCCAACCTATAACATTACCAGCGACCTGGACTGGGACAGCGACCGCCTTCAACCGGTCTGGGAGATGACAGCCAAATATGGTATTCCCTATTTCAGCAATTTTGTCAATTCCGACATGGATCCCGAAGATGCGCGCTCCATGTGTTGCCGTCTGCGCCTCGATAATCGTGAATTGAGACGACGTGGTGGTGGCCTGTTCGGCTCAAACCCAATGACCGGGTCAGTTGGGTGGTGACCATGAACCTGCCCAGGGCTGCTTACCTGTCAAAAGACAAGACCGAGTTCTGGACCAGAATCAGCAGCCTGATGAAACTGGCCTACCAGTCGCTGGAAATCAAACGTAAGCAGTTGGAACGGTTTACCGATGAGGGATTGTATCCCTACAGCAAGTTCTATCTGGACGCTATTCATGAACGCAGTGGTCATTATTGGGATAACCATTTTTCCACCATCGGTCTGATCGGTATGCATGAGGCCTGTCTGAACCTGCTGGGGCAGGGGATCGAAAGTGAAGAGGGACAGCAGTTCTCGCGTGAAACCCTCGAATATATGCGCAAACAGCTGGAAGTGTTTCAGGAAGAAACAGGTCATCTGTACAACCTCGAAGCAACCCCCGCTGAAGGCACCAGCTTCCGTCTGGCCAACCGCGACCGTCAATGTTATCCCGATATCATCTGTGCCGGGACCGACGAGCCTTATTACACCAACTCAACCCAGTTGCCCGTCGGAACAACTGAGGATATTTTTGCCGCCCTGACCCATCAGGACGGCATGCAGACGCTTTATACTGGCGGTACCGTGTTCCACGGTTTCCTGGGAGAGCGGCTGGAGGATTGGAAGAGCGCCCGTCTGCTGGTGAAAAGGATCGCTGAAAACTTCCATCTGCCTTACTTTACCCTCAGTCCAACGTTTTCTGTCTGCCCGGTTCATGGTTATATTTCCGGGGAGCATTTTTCCTGTCCGTGCCAGCTGGAAGGGAAAGCTGCTTGACACCAAGATGTATGTCCATTAATTTTATAATTTACAAAGCCTGGCTCTTGGTGAGTCAGGCGTTAAACTGAGAAGTGAAAGAGAGGAGGAAGTGTAAATGGCTACGAAATGTGATGCGAAACTGAGGTTTATTCACGGGTATGTGGATTTTCCGCCCTGTGCAACAGTGGAACCGCGGTAAGAAAGAAGAGTTTAAAGACCGTTCCGAGTACGTCGTTACACCACAGGAGCAAAAGCGCTGAAAACGATTCGTATTAAAGGTTATCAGGGGACCAGTCTGCTCGACTTCCCCGGACGGGTTGCCTCATTGGTGTTTACCGGAGGCTGTAACCTGACCTGCCCTTTTTGTCATAACGCAGGATTGGTGCTGGATCCTGATACTTATCCGGACTATCCGCTCAACGAGTTGCTGGCGGACCTGAAAAAACGCAAGAATTTTATCGATGGGGTTGTAGTGTCGGGCGGAGAACCGACCATCGATGCAGGTCTGCCGGCATTTTTATCGCAACTCAAGGACGAAGGGTTACAGGTCAAGCTTGATACCAACGGGCTCTTGCCAGATGTTGTCGCCACCCTGTTGGAGCGGCAACTGGTTGATTATGTCGCTGTCGATATCAAGACCAGCCTGGAGCGTTACGATGAGCTCCATACCCATCCGGTCGATACGCTGGCTCTGAGTCATACGGTCGAACTGTTGAAACAGGCAGAGGTCGAAACTGAATTTCGTACGACCTGCCTCCCCCACCTGGTTGCTGAGCCCGAAGTAAAGGCTATTGGTGAACTGTTGAAAGGTGCTCCATTATGGGTGCTGCAACAGTTTGTCGCCGAACATGCCATGGTTGAGGATTGGCAGCAGTACGACACGTACCAGCCGGATCAGTTAAGGAGGCTGGCTGAACAGGCCGAAAGTTATGTCGGCCAGGTTCAGGTACGAGGCCTTTGATGATTTGCTTCTGATCATCAGCGCTGGAAAAACTGTAAGGGCGAACTCAAGTCGAGTTCGCCCCTTTTTATCTGATTCTGTAGTTGCTCACAGCTTAACGCTTAATCTTGTGGCAGAAAAGACAGCGGAATTTAGAAGGATGATCTTCAGGGAAGGGGACGTTGTCAGCATTGTGGCATTCATCACAAAATTTTTCAGCTGCTTTTTTACCGTCATTTTTGACGATATCGTAAAACTTGAGATGCACTTCGTCTTTAGGGACCGGTTTGGTCGATTCCTCAGGAGCCATCCATAGGAATATCAGGATTGCCAGGGCTCCAGTCAGTAGCAGAATATCGCGTTTTTTTCATTTTGTCCCTCCGACAGGGTCAGTATTTAAAATGTCCGAACTATTCCGATTTTATAAATAACAGGTAGATAAACAGGCCTATGGCTGCGGCTCCTCCTCCGACAAGGATCCAGAGGCCGCCACCTGCAATTCCTTCTGTTCCTGTCCCTTTGCCGACCGCTAGGGAAAGGACAAGGGCAAAACCGCCGATTCCGACCAAAAAACCGGCTATGGCACGCATGCCAAGAAAATAGCATAAGAGAATGACGACTGCGAAGCCGCCAAGGAACCAGGGGTTAGTGGCCAAGCCTCCTATATTCCAGGCTTGCAATTGTGCCATGACGTTATCGGTGCGCAGGTAGTCAAGATAGTTTTTGATGGCCTCCCAGCTCATTATTGCTCCTTTGACCGGTGTAGAGAGGGCTGCGCTTGTTGCAGCGGCTTGATGTTTGCGTGATATTAGCAGATTGACATTGTGGAAGAAAGGGCTAAAAGCCCGTTAATCTTGACTTTGGCGCTGCTGTTCACTAGGATGATCTGCTTGTGAAAATAGCGAAAATAACCGATTCGATTCTGTGAATACTGTTTTTGACAGGAATGGAACGATAACAGGACGAACGAATAGAAATGTGGAGAAATTTTGCGTAACAGTGCCATCGGAGTATTCGACTCCGGGGTTGGTGGGCTGACCGTATTGAAAGAAATTGCCAGCCTGCTGCCAAATGAAAATTTGATTTATCTTGGTGATACTGCCCGGGTTCCTTATGGAACCAAAAGCGTTACAACTGTCCAACGCTATGCCCTTGAAGCGACCCGGTTCCTGGTTGGGCAGGGGATAAAATTACTGGTTGTGGCCTGCAATACCGCATCGGCTGTGGCGTTGCCCGTCCTGCGACAACAATTCAACCTGCCGGTCATCGGTGTTATTGAGCCCGGGGCACGTAAAGCCGCCCAGAGCTGTAACCGTCGGATCGGTGTGATTGGAACTGAGGGAACGATTAACAGCGGACGTTATCCTGAAGCGATCAAGAGCCTGGTTCCTGAAGCGCAGATTTTTCCGAAGCATGTCCTCTGTTTGTGCCCTTGGCGGAAGAAGGCTGGGCCGACCATGAAATTGCTCGTTTGACGGCGATCGAGTATCTTCAGAAGATCATCGAGCAGCAGATCGATACCCTGGTTCTTGGATGCACCCATTACCCATTGCTACGAGAGACATTACGCCAGGTCGTTGGACCACAAGTAACTTTGGTTGACTCTGCCGAAGAAACAGCCTTGTCGGTGGCGCAGATGATCGAGGAAAATGATCTGATCCGATCCCAACCCGGCGGGGAAAAACAGTTTTTTGTTACTGATATCCCGACCCGGTTTGAACGGGTCGGTCGGGCGTTTCTCGGCACTGGCTTAACCCGTGTTCAACAGATTCAGATAGACTAGTGACTCTTTTAAGGTTTTGAGGAAGAGGTGTGAACGCATGAAAATGTGCTGTCAGGTTTATTGTGTGTCCTGGCTGTCGGTGTCCTTTTGGGTTACGGTATCAGCTGGCTGACCCAGCAGCCGCAGACTGGGACCGAAGAGGAGCATGTTGTTGTTATTGATAAACTCCCCGAGCGGGTCGTCCAGCTTTATTTTGCCGCCCCGGAAGGGACCTATCTGGTCGCCGAAGATGCCGTTATCCCTGGTTGTGAAGAGGACCGTGACTGCCTTCTCAGCCTGGTGCAATTGCTTGCCAACGGTTCTCAGGCTGGAAATGTTGCCGTGTTGCCCGATCAGACGACTGTCTTGGGCATTGAAGTTGAAAATGATCTGGTTCGCGTTGACTTGTCTCGTCAGGTTGTCGATCTTCATCCCGGTGGCAGCCTGGCTGAACTGTTTTCTATTTACAGCATCGCTAATTCAGTGAGTGAGAACTTTCCCTATATTCGTCAGGTTCAATTGTTGGTCGAGGGTGAGATGCGTCAGACCCTGAAGGGGCATGCCCGCATTGATCAGCCGATCTATGCTGATCTGAACTACAGCCGGCAGCCTGGTATCGACGGTGATGGCGATGGGGGGAAAGAGAAAAGTCAGGGATTGAGCATCGAAAGCCTGATTGAACAGGTTGTTCCGGATGAAAGCAACTGACTCCGTCGCACATTGCCAAGGGGAGAGGATTAAGGTATATCTAGGCGCAGATCGAACAGCGGTGCGAGGTAAAAAATATGATCGTTGGTTTTAATCACAATATCACTTATCGGGGCGTTGGCTTTCATGTCCAGACAGAGGACAGCGGAGTGCAGAGGCCCCAACTGGTGACGTTGCTTTATCACGGCGGCACGATTATTTCTTCGCAGAAGACTGTCTACGCCGATATCATCAAAGTCGACAATCTGGACCAGGTGGTCGAAGAACTCGCAAAAGAACAGCATAAAGGGATGTTGAAGAAATTGACCCATGGCGAGTTTGACAGCAAGATCAACGCTCTGGGCATTTCTTTGGGAGCTGCTGTTTCGCAGACACAAGCTTCTCCGATCACAACCTCAGCGGAAAAAAAGAATAAAAACCGTTCCGAAATGGAAGAGACTGTCGAAATAGCCCCTGAGCCGGTTGAAATTGTCGAAGAGCCTGTTATTGACAAGTTCAACCAGACCAGAGCAACCCGAGCCGCTTCGCTCGACGACCAGATTTTGCTTACTTGACAGCCGGGCAGAAGCGTTGATGCTGTGCTTGACATCATTGCGGTCTTGGGTTTCTTAGGGTTGCGAAGTCCATACCGCTCGGTTCCTGGAATACGCGTAACCCGAACTCGGGTATGGCCGCCAGGATGTGATCGAAGATGTCTGCCTGGATTGCTTCATAATTTACCCAGTTTTTGTCGGAACTGAAAATATAGATTTCAATCGGCAGTCCCTTTGGGGTTGGCTGAAGGTGCCTGACAAGGAATGTCATGTCCTTATTGATTTTCGGGTTACTGTGGAGATAGTTTTCCAGATAGGCGCGGAAAATACCTAAATTTGTCTGGCGGCGACCATTGACTATCGTCGTGGACAGATCAATATTTTTTTCCGCGTTGTCTGTATCAATGGCTTTTTGTTTTTCTTCAACATACTTTTTCAGGACCCCGATCTTTCTGAAATTCGCCAACATGTCCTCATCTGCAAATTTAACCGTATTCATGTCAATGTAGATGGAACGCTTGATGCGGCGGCCACCCGATTCACTCATTCCCCGCCAGTTTTTGAAGGAATCGGATATAAGTGCATAGGTAGGAATGGTCGTAATCGTTTTATCCCAATTTTGAACCTTTACCGTATTTACCGTGACTTCAATAACATCACCATCTGCACCATATTTCGACATTTCGATCCAGTCTCCCTCGCGAACCATGTCGTTGGCTCCAAGCTGAATTCCGGCAACGAAGCCAAGAATGGTATCTTTAAACACCAGCATGGTGACAGCAGTCAGCCCGCCCATCAGACCAAACAGATTCCATGGAGACTTATCCAGTAATACAGAAACAATGAATATCCCGGCAAATAAATAAACCACAATCAGCAAAACCTGAAACAGGGGACGGAGCGGTCTTTTCTGGGCTCTGTTGCCTGTATGGTAAATGTCGGAAACTGTACTCAGGAAAGCCTCTATCGCTCGGGCGCAAATCAGAATGATGATGGCAAATAGAACCCGTTTGATCAGGATATAATGTTCAGGTGCCAACCGCTCTATTCCCAGATAGATGAGTGTGAAGGGGACTAGTCGTAGGGCACGATGAAAAACCCGGCGCTCCAATAAGCGATCATCCCATTTGTTGGAGGTTTTCTGGGTGAGGCGATGAATCAGTTTCAGCAGATAATTTCTTAATAGCAGGTAGGCAAAAAATGAGCAGACAGCAATCAGAATAATGAGCGTCGTCGCAGCAACCTCATCAACCACCTCTGGGCTGGTTCCGAGCCTGGTCAAGATATCTTCAATCCAGTTTTTAATCATGTTCGTCCCCCATTTTATTGCAGGAATGTCGGTTTTTTCATGGGACGACTTCCAGTCCGTCGCAAAACTTATTGCCAGAGGCCGAGTTTTTTCCTCTGGGCATGTTGTTCCAATTTTAAAAATTCTTTTTTATAGCGGAACTCGAAACGGCGAAACACAGAAGCCAGGCCGCTGCTTAGCAACTGTCGATTGAGCATTTTGCCGTCAGGCAGATAGACATAAGCGAGGAGTCTGCCGTGTTTGTCCCGTTCAATTTTATCTGTGACAAGCCTGACCCTTTTGCCTTTCGCTTCTGCAATATTAAACTCTTTTGCTTTTCGCGAAATCTGCCTCAGCCTGTCGAGCGAAACAGCGAACCTTTTTTGATAATATCGATCACGGTGGGACGCTTTATATTCTGGCGCGTCGATCCCGATCAGCCGAACTTTACCAATCTCTTCGACCTTAATGGTGTCCCCGTCATAGATCCATGAGACCCGACCCGAGTGTTCAGCAGCATGTAGACTGCTCGCTGCAAGGATCCAAACAAGAAAGAAGAGAGTCCAGACTCTGACCGACACTTATCTTCCCCACAGCAGGCGGGTGAAGAATCCTACAAAAAAAGCCCCAGATCAAATTTGAGAGAATAATGAACAGCGGGGCAAACATACCCAGATCCAATGCGGCGAGGCCTTTATTGTAGAGATTGGGATAGAGATAGAAAAGCGCGAACAGTGACGGGATCCAGGAAAACCACAGCCCTTTACGGATCCAGTGGCGCCGGTGACGAGGGATGCCGACGGTGAAAAAGTAAGCGAGTCCCCAGAGTCCACCGAAAAACATTTTGGGGTAAAGGCGCTCAAATTCAGGCTTTGGCCGATTTTTACTTCAAGCAGACCGGTGATCCCCCATCGGTTGCAGGACCAGATAAAAAGAGCGCTGACAACCGCTGCGAGCAGTCCAGCGACAAAACAGACAGCCAATAGTGCACCACTTTTAGGCATGGTTCCTCCTGGATGGGCAGCATACAGCTTGCACTGGGCAAGATTAAAAAAGGGATCTAGCGGTCGTTTGGATCCGTAAGAATTTCGTTCATACTGCCACTGCGATATCCTTGCAGATCAAGCGTAATATAGTCAAACCCATTCTGCTTGAATTTGGTAACAAGTTGCTGCCGCAGGTTGTCATTCAACATTTTTGCCATCTGCGCAGGTGCAATTTCTATTCTTGCAATCCGGTCATGAAATCGAACCCTGTAATGGGTGAAACCGTGGAGGCGTAGCCATTCTTCGCAGGCTCCAACCTGTGCCAGGCGGGCGGGGGTGATGGCTGTTCCATAGGGAAATCGGGTCGCCAGGCAAGCAAAGGCCTGTTTGTCCCAGGTCGGTAGCTGCAACTGTTTGCTCAGATCCCTTACCTCTTTTTTGCTGAGACCGGCTTCAAGCAGGGGGGAGCGGACGTTCAGTTCCGCCAGCGCTTTATGGCCGGGACGATAGTCATCCAGATCATCAAGGTTTGAACCTTCAAGCAGGGTGGAGATCCCGTCATTGTTGAGCTGTTCAAGCATTTTACCGAATAGATGGTGCTTGCAGTGGTAGCAGCGTTGCGGATCGTTGTGAACAAATTGCGGAAGATCAAGAGCTTCGGTTTCGATCAGTCTGTGGTGGGCCCCGATGAATTGAGCCAATTGACGACACTGTTCGGTTTCGTCGTCAGGGAAAATCGGCGCCACAGCCGTAATGGCAAGAACATTGTCGGCCCCGAGACAGTCGACGGCGACTTTTAGCAGCAGGGTTGAATCGACTCCGCCGGAAAATGCAACAGCAGCTGAGTCCAATTCGGACAGCAGCTGCTGTAAGGTGCAATATTTATCATTCAGAACCATTGTGATCAGATAAAATACATAAAACGATGATCAAGTTCTTTTTCAAGGCCCATTTCCTGGCCTTGGTCGCACAGATCCTTGAGGCTGATCGATGCAAAATAGTCACCTAAAATCCGACTTCCTTCAGCCCAGATATGCTGGGTCAGGCACTGATTGTCGAATTCGCATGTTGGCGGGGCTTCGCCATCTTTGCGCAGGCCTTTGACACAGTTAACCAGCATCAGTTCACCCTCTGCAGCCAGAACGATTTCTTTGACCGTGATTTCTTCGGCAGGACGGGAAAGGCTGTAGCCTCCTTGTGGACCACGACGGCTTTTCAACAGACCGGCCTTTTTCAGATCCTGAAAAATCTGTTCGAGATAACGGGGTGAAATGTTCTGCCGGCGTGAAATATCTTTTATCTGAGCAGGCAAATTGCCTGCATGATAGGCCATGTCGAACATTGCCCGGACGCCATAGCGACTTTTTGTCGAAAGTTTCATTGCTGTTCCTCCATAGTTGAGTCTGTTGCTCACTATAAAAATCTCTACTTATCCTGTCAAGAATAAAGTACTCTTTTTCAGGGGGTATAATGCAATCTTGTTTCTTTGGCGAATTCATTGACAATGATTGCAATTTAACGAAGTCTATGGCTTCATTGACCCAGAAAACTGGCTGGCCTCTGTCCGGAAACCGCCCTTTTCGCAACCTCGGCATCCATCTTCACATTTGATTGTGCGGCGTATAGGTCCTACGCTTTAAGCTGAAATGGTTGATTTCCTTGATCTTGCGAAAAATTGTCGGCTTCCAAATCAGAAACGATGGCTGTGTCATCCGGAGTTTTTCGGATGGGCTCCAGCTGAATTCATTGAATGATCAGGGAGATATTGAGTGAAAGAGTATGCTTACCAAGAGGAAATGCAGGTCCGCGACTATGAATGCGATATGCAGGGCATGTGAACAACGCAGTCTATTTAAATTACCTTGAACATTGTCGTCATGAATACATGAAAGAGTTCGGCCTCGATTTTCCAGACTGGTTCAGCGGGGACTCAATCTGGTTGTCATCCGGGCAGAGCTTGATTACAAGCGCTCTCTGCGCAGTGGCGAGAAATTTATGATCGGTGTCAATTTGGAGAAGGTCTCACCGTTGCGCTATCGGTTTATTCAGGATGTTTATCTCTTGCCCGAAAAGAAACTGGTGCTGAAGGCGCGGGTGTTGGGGACGGGAGTTAACAGCAATGGCCGGCCGCAGTTGCCGGAGGAAATCGTGCGGGTATTTGAGTCGATGGAGAATCACGGCTAGGGCGTAATTTCCTGATCTCTTTTGCTTTAATTAAGCCTAAAGGTTGCACTTTGGCATAGGCTTCTTTTCAGGTGCCCAGATTTGAAACCGGCGCGTCAAGAGACACTACCCGACTCTTCTGTGGTAGCACAAAAGAGTCGGGTGCGTGCGGCCTTGATTTGAGGTTGACCCCGTAGATACAGCAATATGCTGCTTAAATTAATCTGATTCCACCTTCTTCCAGCCTGATCAGCTTATCTTTGTACAGTCCACCAACGGCCTTTTTGAAAACTTTTTTACTCAAGCCCAGACGGTTGCGAATCAGTTCTGGGGAACTCTGGTCATGAAGATCGAGGAAACCCTCTTCTTCAAGCGCAGTCAGAATGACACTGCGGCATCTTTACTCCAGCAGCTCCCGGCCTGCTGAGGCCGATGTCGATGCGGCGATCATCACGGATTTTACGCACGAAGGCGGTGCGTTTATCCCCTCTCTTCAGATCGGCCGGAATATCATCCCGGTAAAGCAGGGCTTCATAGCGATTATCGACGATCACCTTGCGCCCAGATCGGTAAAAGCCCAGACCAGAAGCTCGACCTCATCACCTTCGCGCAGGTCGCTGTTCTCCTGTTCCAGATACCGATCCAAACGGCTTGATCCAATCGGTCGGTTACTGTCGTCATGGCAGAGGCGGACGAGGTAGCGTCGCCCCTCAAGCATTTTCTGTTCCTGCTCCGGATGTGGAACAAGAAGATCCTTTTCAATTCCCCAATTGAGGAAGGCCCCGTGGGGGCCAACGCTTTCGACTTGCAAAAAAGCAAATTCGCCGACCTGGGCAAATGGCATGTGGGTCGTGATGCGAACTTTGTTGTTGCGATCGAGAAAAACAAAAACTTCGAGGTTCTGTCCGGGTTTGAGCCCTTCAGGGCAAACCTGTCTGGGGATTTTCATCTCTTCGTTGTCTGCAGCAAGAATTACTTCATGCTGGTTTACCTGACTGACTGGGAGGGTGTAACGATATCCTGGTGTTAACATTGTTGTATCTTTCAAATGATTGATCTGCCCGGATGTTTTGAAGCGGGCAGGTTAGGTGTTGAAGCGGTCATGTTTGTTCCGGCAGATGCAGAGATAGCCAAACAGGCAGATAAGAATAAGGGAAAAAAGAAATCCGTTCCAGCCGAAATCGCGGTAGATAATTCCTGGAGCAAACGAGCCGATACTGCCTCCGGCGTAGTAGAATGAAACATAGAGGGCCATTCGTCAGTCCTTGGTACTGGTTGCCAGCCATGCGGTTGACCAGTCCTGATGCCGTCGAGTGGACCAGAAACATGGCGGCACAGAATAAAAAAATCATACCGAAAAACAGCCAGATGTGCTCGCCTGAAAGCCCTGCAATTGTCACGGCCAGAGCGATCAGGCCGATTCGGATCGTGATGACCTCGCCCTTGACCCAACGAACAAAACGAGGGGCGCCCAATGATGTTACGATCCCCATCATATAGCCGGAATACATCAGCCCAATACGGAGTTCATCTGCCTGGCTGCTCAACTCTGTCAGCCGAAACGGGAGGAAATTCATCACCGCTGCAAAGACGAAGAAAAAGGCAAAAACGCAGAGATAAATCGGTAAGAACCCCGGTTGACGCAAAACTTTCAAAATAGCCTGTGGCTGGGGTTTGCTCACTTTGAGAGCCGTCGTGTCAGGTAGCCAGAATAACGTCAGAAAACCGACCAGCAGGGTCACTGAAAGAGCCAGAAAACTGAAACGCCAGCCAAACAGATTGGCAATCAAGCCGGATGTTGCCCGGCCGATAAAGCCCCCGAAAATTGTCGCTGCGATGTAGATTGCCATTGATCTCTGGATTGTGTTTGCAGTGGAACGGCCAGACAGGTAAGTCATCAATGATGTCAGGATGGCTGGAATCAACAGCCCCTGTATCAGCCTGATGATAATCAGGAGTGGAAAGCTGTCGCTGATCGCAAAAAAAACTTCACTGACCGCTAAGACGGGGACAGCAATTTTCAACATTTTTATCGGTGAAACAGTTTCCAGTAGATAGCCGTAAAACAATGGTGCCAATGCCAGAGGAATGAACGTGACAGTGGTCAGCGCTGCTGCAGCTTCACGACTGACGGAAAATTCCTGCGATAATACCGGTAGCAACGGCTGTGGTGCATAGAGCGCCGACAGAACCAGAATCGTATTGAAAATGATCGGTAATATTGTTGTATGTTGTCGCAGGGGCATGGCAAGGCCTGATAGAGCGGGAATTAGTCTCGTCTGTTGCTGTAACAGAAAAGGGTGTCGCTGTACAGGGAAATGAACCGCAGGAGCTGTTTTGATCTCAACGTTAATATCGTATCTGTAAAACTCTTGCTATTTGAGGTTTTGTTCGCTAAGTTATGAAAAGAAAAATCAATATCATTGATGCGGTTATAGGTGTGAAAAAGCTCAGTGCTTGGCTTTTGTATGTCCTGTCAGGCTAAACGGATTTGAACCATGAGTAATAGACTGGAACGAGATCGAAGAGCGATGAATAAGAAGGATTCATTCTGCTCCGCCTGGCAGCATCCTGCTGCCCTAACAGGGCGGGAGTTGACATGGGTCGATGCGGTCAATTTTTCCCTGTGCCAAAGAATGTTTGGCTGCTTACCTTGTTGCCTGTACAGCTGAGGTTCTGGCTGGAGTCAAACCGGCCAATCTGATCAGGGTTCTGAAAAAGGAAATGCCCTGTGGGCGTTCTATCTACAAGCTGTGGAAGCTTTATGGTGCGGAACTGTTGGAGAACTCTCCTGTCAACGCCTTGGTTCTGCGTGAAGAGAGTGATGCCTTGCTGCTTCTGTTTATCACCCCGAGCTTCTTGAACGGAGATTATCAGGCTTGACAATGCAGGCTTTTTTGAAGCGACAAGGTTATCCCCAACCATTGACCATTCAGTCTGCACTGGTCCGGTTACAACAGAACTTTTCGTCTCAGGGCAGCCCGGATGAAGTTGGAATGTTTCTTGGCTACCCGCTGAAAGATGTTGACGGTTTTATTGATCAGCGACCAAATCCCTGGCAGGGACGCTGCCTTTGGCGTATTTACGGACCTCCGCAAAGAAGTCTGCGTTTGTATCAGCGCTATTTTGAAGAACGCATGAGTATGACTCAAAAATTAGCGGAAGGCTATCGTCCTGCGGATCTTCTGAGTGCCGCTTGAGTCGTCCATTTTTTCGGTTTGTAGCGTTATCGCTTTTCCTTATTAAATGATAATAGCTATCATTTTCTATTTCATTTGTGATTGAAGTCACAGACACCGCTCCTTTAAATCAATAGACTCCTGCAGACATTTGAGATCACCGGAATGAAGCATTGGGTAGGAATGTTTCATGTTTGTTGGTGGAAAAGTGTTTTTGCCATACCAAGGCGGCGATGCTTTTCTGTTTGTGCTTTTAAGGAGTTTTAAGATGATGAAGATTATTCTGTTGCTGTTTGCCGTTGTTGCTTTTCCCTCAATGGCTTTATCCGCGGATGGAGCTTTGGCCCAACGGGTTGCCGAGCTTGAAAAGAAGCTCAATTCACGCTGGCTGGACAAGGTTGAGCTGTCTGGAGTTGTCGAGATTGAAGCCGGTTATACGGACGCCGAAGGCGATAAGTCGAGTGACATCGATTTGACCAATGTGGAGCTTGGGATTGATGTTTCGTTGACCGATTTTGCTGCAGCGTTTGTCCTGTTCAAGTGGGAAGATGACGATGATGGTGTTGTTATTGACGAAGGGGGGATTAGCCTGGGGAGTATTGATGATAACGGTTTTGCCCTCACGCTTGGAAAGCTTTATGTCCCGTTTGGTGTTTATGACTCCAGCTTTGTCGCTGATCCGTTAACTCTCGAGTTGGGGGAGACGCGAGAAGGTGCGGTCGTTGTTGATTTTGCAACGCAAGGTTTTTACGGTTCGGCCTATGCATTTAATAGCGAGCTTGACAAGGCGGGAGATGACGACAAACTTGATGCCTTCGGTGTCAAGCTTGGATATGCCCTTGAGAATGACCGTCTGGCATTTGACGTCTCAGCTGGTTATATCAGCAATATTACCTCTTCTGGTGGCTTTGTCGACGGTCTTGGTCGCGGGACCTCAATCGCTGATCAGAGTGCCGGAGCAACTTTTGCCGCGATCATCAGTGTCGCTGATGTGACTTTTACGGGGAGTATGTGGCAACTCTCGACAGTAATTATTCTTCTACCGGCACTTCTGAACCTACGGCCCTGCATCTTGAACTCTCCTATGGTTTTGACTTTGTCGATCATCCCTCCAGTGTTGCTGTAACTTACCAGCAGACCGACGAAGCCAAAGATCTTGGCCTGGCAGAGAGTCGTTATGGTGCCGCTTTTTGCTACGAGATTGTTGAAGGTCTTGGAGTTACTTTAGAATATCTGCGTAATGAAAATTATGATGACACGGAGGAAGACTCTTTGACCTGCCAGTTGGCCCTGGAGTTTTAGTCCTGAATGGGAGGGGGGGACTCCCGACGGTTTCGGTCGGAGTCTGAGTTATTCATAGCGTCAATATCGGATTATCTTATTGATAATAATAATCATAAGTGAGATATTGCTGGAAATGAAAACCAGTTTCATTAGTTTTGAGAGGGTCTGCTTATGGAGCGCATGAAGCAGTTCGAAGATTATCTCAAACAGAGTGGTTTAAAGGCTACAAAGCAGCGGTTTGCAATTGTAAAGGAATTTATTGAAGCGGGGCACTGTACGACTGATGAATTGCATTATGCCATTCGGGATAAGTCAAGCCGGATTGGTTATGCAACTGTCCATCGCACTTTGAAACTGCTCGTTGCCAGTGGGCTGGCTTGTGAGCTTTATTTTGGCGATGGGCAGACCCGTTATGAAATGAACAGGTACAATCAGCACCATGACCACATGGTTTGTTTGCATTGTGGAAAGGTCATTGAATTTGAGGAACCTCAGATCGAGCTTTTGCAGAAACATCTCGCCAAGGCGTATAATTTCCATATGCAAACATATCGCCTGGAGTTGTATGGGATCTGCTCAGCCTGTCGCGGGTGTGACGATTCATAGAAGATGTGAAACTTTTCAAGGTTGTTGATAATGCCTGCCAATATCTTTGCACTCGGTAGAAGGTCGCAGGAATTTTGCTAAAGGTGACGCAAATGCTTGATCATAAAATAATGAAGATGTTGCGGCAGTCTCCTTTGCTGAAAGATCTCGAAGAAGATTTGATAGCGCGGATTGCGCAGAGTGGGCGTCAGCTGATAATGAAAGGCCGCTATAGTCGGATTGACCAGACCGACTTGTCGCGCCGGCTTTATTTTATTGTATCGGGTGAGATGCGAATGCTGAGAATGGCGCCCGATGGTCAGGAACATCTGTTGCAGCGCTTTAAAACGGGAGAATTTTTCTGCCTTTCAGCGCTATCTTCTGGGCATGGTTGCAACAACATGATGGTCAGTGCTGGAAGGGTTGATTTGATTTGTTGGGGACATGACACGTTCCGCTCCTTTCTTCAGAATCACCAGGGGTTCCACCACAATGTTCTCAGTCAAATGGCGTGGCAGATAGAGCAGGAGCGGGAGATGCGAGCATTGTCGCGCTGTTGTAAGGCAGATGTCCGTGTCGCCGCTTACCTGTTGCATAAAATCAAGCATGGATGCTGCCTTTGCGAATGCCTTCGTTCTCTTGACGTGCGGCCGCTCAGCTTGACGGCCCAGGAGCTTGGCATCGCCCGCGAGACCCTTTCACGCAGTCTACAACGGCTGGTAAAGAAAAACGCCATCAGCTATGAACAGGGCCAGGTGCGGGTTGCCGATGTCCTTGCTCTTGAGGCGGTCATTGAAGAATCAGACTGTGACTGCCAGCGTGTTGTTGGGTGAAAGTTGAAGAAGTAACGCTTGCTTAAGAGGGCTCCCGAAGTTTTGGGGGCTTTTTTTATCTCAATTTTTAGGCGTAGAATTGTCTAAAATAACTTTTCGTGACACTTGTCACAGATTCGGGACTGTTGTGAGTATATATTGATATTAGTTTTCAATATCGAATATTTCAGAAAAATACATCACGACTGAATGGAGATAAAAGAATGAGAACAGGGATTTTTTACGGATCGACTACAGGAAATACAGAAGCAGTTGCCAACCAGATTGCAACCCGCATCAGCGGATCTCAAATACACTCTGCTGAAAAGCTAACGCGAGCAGAGCTGGAGTCTTGCGATCTGATTATTCTCGGCGCATCAACCTGGGACTTGGTGATTTACAGGATGACTGGTTTGATAATATTGAAAGCCTGAGATCAGCAAAGCTTCATGGAAAAAAGGTGGCGTTGTTTGGCTTGGTGATCAATCTGGATATCCAGATACCTTTGTCGATGGAATAAGAGAGTTGTACGATGCCGCGGTTGATGCCGGAGCGACCGTCATCGGGTGGTGTTCAGATGAGGGTATGACTATTCTGATTCAGCCGCGATGATTGACGGGCGGTTTTGCGGCTTGCCTCTCGATCAGGAGAATCAAGGCGAATTAACGGATCAACGTATTCAGGACTGGATTGAACAGGTTCTGAACGAAGCCTCATAGTTATGACCGTTCTGATTGTTGGTGCGGACAGGATCAGTGCCTTTATTCCCAAACTGGAAAAAATCGGAGTTGAAGAAGTTATCCATTGGAGCGGACGCAGTCAGAAAGTTGCAAAGAATGATATTCCTTCACGGACCGGGATGGTGATTTTCTGCACCGATTTTCTTCATCATAATGCTGCCCGGACGCTGAAGAAAAAAACAAAAGAAAAAGGACTTCCCGTCGTCTATTGTCGACGAGCCTGGAGTGAAATCGAACCGGCGGTGGCTCGATTGCTCGCTTCAGGCGACCAAGGGAAGAAGCAGAAGAGCTGTTGTGGGCAGTGTAAAAAGTGTCGCTGCGGCAACAAGACTTTACATTGACACTACAGTGAAGAACTTACTGCTTAGATAAACGATGGAACATGGCGTAGCGACCTCAGCTGATGCTGGGAGTGGGGCGTTTGCACGGCAGCTTGGTGATAGGACAGTCGCCCACAAACAGGCCATATGCTGTGGCAGGCAAGGCCTGATTGAGAGAAAGAAGCAGTCGTGATATTGCGAGGCCTATACCTCCTGGGGCCTCGCATTTTTTTAGCTTAGAAACCGTCTAGGGGCTGTTATTGACCTTTAGAGGGCGAGTAACACAGATAGCATGGATTCCGTATTCTATCCGAGTGAAAATCTATTTGAACTTATGGCCGTGGTCTGTTGTGTCTGTGCAGGTGTGAGGCGTGACAGTCCTTATGCAGATAGAGCATAAGAAACACATTACCAATAGGAATAGGAGAAGTTTTTATGAAACAAGTGTTTATGATTATTACCGGAGTATGTCTGCTATTTGGTTTCTCAGTTACCCTTGTTCAGGCTCACGACATGTGGCTGGAGAAAAAAGGTGACATTGTTGAGTTGAAATTTGGCCATCCTGGTAAGACCGATCCTTATCCAATGGAGCGTATTAACTCGATAAAAGGCTATACGAAGGGGAAGTGGACCGTTGCTCTGGAGCCTTTGCCTGTGGGTGGTGAGGCCTTTGCCTATATTACCGATGCTTACCCTCTGCTGACTGTCGACTTCGACAATAGGTACTGGTATCACACCGAAGAGGAGGGGTGGCAGAAATTCAGAACTCCTGTTGAAATGAAGGGGACGATTATCGAGGAGGGGCATCCTATAAATTATCCAAAGAAATTGTCGAATGGGCTCCTTATCTAGGCGATCCAGTTGGTCAGCGGGCAGAAATTGTTCCTCTGAAAGATCCGACTCGCTTAAAGAGGGAGATCTGTTGCCTATACAGGTTTATTTTGAAGTAGAGGTGATGCCGCTGGAAGGCTCCCGTACTTCTCTAACGACTGATCCGATGATTGAACATTCAGAGTTGATTTATCGGAAGAGCGCCGAACCTGTGAAAGTGAAGATCGGACCTCCCGGTCGACAGATTGTCATCGGTAAATATGCTAAACCGTTGGGCAGCAATAAATTTGTATGGTTTGCCTTCTCATTAACATTTACAACATCCAAATAAAAACATTGGGCAGGTTGCTCCTTTCCTGATGTGACCATCGGGAAAAGAGGCTGTTGGATGGTTTTTCTGGGGGCGATATGAGGTTGATAAAACAATATCAGCGGTAACAATCGTATCTATCTGCCTGCCGTCAGTCGTGATGGCTCATTCGGCCTTGTGCTCTTGTTTCAATAACGGTGACGGGACCGTGGTCTGTGAGGGCGGTTTTCGGACGGTTCCTCCGCTGCCGGCGTCAGGATTTTGTCCGGGAGCTGAATGGCAAGACGCTTATTCGAGGTGTGATAGGTGAAGATGGAGAGTTTTCTTTTCTGCTCCGGCTGTTGAGTACAAGGTTGTCTTTGATGCCGGGCCAGGCCATCAGGTCGTTGTCAATGGAGAAGACATTGTTGAATAGTCTTGATCTTCTTATAAAGAAGGGCAATTCGCCTTTGCGGACGATGTGTTTCGGGGGAAATGTCTCGATGACATTCCCCCAGTTTTGTCGATGCATCAAGCGTGCAATGTAACTATTTTCGATAAGTCACCGGTATCCGCTTTCACTTGTACAAAAATTCAATAGGGTCCTTGTCCCGATAATGATTTATGCTGAATTCTCCGCCTGGGCACAGACCAACGTCGCCCAGTCTGCCGCTGCTCGGCAATCTTTAATATCGGGGTGGGTTGAGGCAGCTTTCCAGCGTTTGATGCGCTCTTTGTCCGGGGAATGGGGATGCTCGGGAGGTAGCTTGCTCATCCATTCGATCAGCTTGGGATCGATCGCTCCCTGACAGATGAATCGGTTGACGACTCGGCAATCGGGGATCAGCTTTTCCACGTTATCAAGACTTTCAGCGGCATGAGCTGAATCGGGATAAGCTCCGAGCGTGGCAAAGAGAGCAACCTTTTTATTGCTGATTGTCTGTATGTAAGCTTGGGTTTTTTCATCTGCTGTTCCTTTGTCGACCCAGAATCCGATGTAGATCAGATCAAATGGTTCCGGGTCGGGCGCGTTGTCCATATCAAAGAACCCGGCTTGAGGCAGTGATGTGTGGATTGCTTCGGCGATTTTTCGAGTGTTTCCGGTCCTGCTGGAAAAAGCGATCAGGATTTTCATTGTTTTCATCTTTCCGCAAGCATCCAGATGTCGTCACAGCTGGTTTTGATCAGTTCACTGTCGTGAGTAATCAGGACGACCGTCGCCCCTCGCTCAGCTTCTTTACGGACCCGTCGGCCCAATAGCTCCATGTTGTAACCGTCAAGCCCGCTGGTTGGTTCGTCCAGAATGAGGACATCAGGTTTCTTCAACAGGGCGCAGGCGATCACCAGCCGTTGGCGCTCTCCTCCCGAAAGGGATTGCGGATGACGCTGCTGTAAGCCGGATAGATGGAATTCATCCAGGGTTGTCGCGACATCAAGCTTGACCGCTGTTGCCCCGCAGGCACTTTCAAGCTCTTCCGTTACGCTACGCATGTAGAGTTGAAGTTCCGTGTTCTGAAGGACCAGGCTGCCGCACTTTAAGCGTTCTTTGGCGTTTAAGGGCCGCCCGTTAAAGTAGATTTGTCCGGCGTGCAGTTTTTCCAGCCCCATTGCCAGGCGCGCCAAGGTTGTTTTACCTCGGCCATTAGCCCCGCACAGGGCAATGACCCGGCCTCGGGGAAGCCCGCCACTGAAAGAGCTAAACAATGGATATTCGTCTTTGTAGGCGAAGTTAATTCCTTTAAAAAAAATCCCGTCCATCTGTTCCGGCCGGTTCTGGTCGAGGAGGGGGACGGTGGGTTTCGATTTGCGGCTGGAGCGCAAGCCGAATCTCTGTCGCAAGGTCTCGAGATCGTTGAAAGAGCATTGTTCGGCAATGCGTCCTCCGTCCATCAGATAGACACGGTCAACCAGAGATTCAAGCCAGTAGAGGCGGTGGTCGAAAATGACGATGGTTATGCCGTCATGTTTCAGCTCGGTCAGCAGTGTCAGTAATTCCTGTGTCGAGTGGGTATCAAGGTTTGCAGTCGGCTCATCAAGCATCAGAATTCTGGGATTGAGAGCTAGCACTGCTGCCAGCGAAACCTTTTGTTTTCCCCTTCCGAAAGGGTGAAGAGTGAACTTTCAAGTTTATGCTCAAGCCCCAGCCGAGCAATGATCGGACCGAGCCTTGACCTGATTTTGTCCTCGCTGTAGCCGCGCCATTCCAAAGCTGTTCGCAGCTCATCTTCAACCGTTGTGGATAAAAATTGCTGCTCGGGGTCCTGAAACAGAGATCCTGTTATTGCCGTCATTGCGTGAAACGGCGTGTTCTGGCTATCCAGTCCGGCGATCTGGGTTTTTCCAATCAGAGTGCCCGAAAAGTAGGAGGGGATCAGTCCGTTGATTAGTCGTCCAAGGGTCGATTTCCCACTGCCGCTGCGGCCGCTGACCAGGATGGCTTCTCCTGGCCCGACATGGAGATTGATATCCGTTAACGCCTGGGCTTGCTGATAAGGATAAGTATAGCTGACATGATCAAAATGGATCATTGGGGGCTGGTGCCTTCCTCCAGGTCTGTTGTCTGGGATGAGTGGGCAGAAGAGCCCATGCCTGATTCGACCGTGACACCAGGGATATTCCAGGCGATGAGCAATGCCAGCAAGGTCGCAGCGAAAAAGGTGGAATCGCACCAGCGGAAGCGCTTTTTAGAGGCATGAATATGACGACCGTAGCCAACCCGCTTCAACTCGGCGGCAATGGCCAGTTCATCAGCCAGGCGCAAGGCGCGGATCAACATCGGTACGACCATCAGCCGCAAGGTACGATTGGGGTAGCGGATCAGAGTAAGAAGGTTCATTGAATCCCACGGATCAGCAGGCAATCGCGCAGTTGCTTGATGTCGTTGATAAAGCCAGGGATAAAGCGTAAGGCGACCATAACGGGAAGGTAGATAATGCGGGGCAGACGCATATTTTTAAGGCTGATGAGAGCGTGACCGATTTCCATCGACAACGATATGGTCAAAGCCATATTGATGAGAGGCCACATGCGCAAAAAAGGGATCAACGTTTGCAACAGGGTCTGATCCTTCACATCGGGCAGGAAAGTCCGATGAGCCAGGTGAATCCAAGTGAAAAACACCAGGAAACAGAAAGTAGCAGGTAGATAACGGCCATCAGTCGATATTTTTCAGGTTCAGTAGACATAGGGTTGAAAGGGATCCGAGGAAACCAGACCAATAATATTTTAAGAAAAATCAACGCAAGCGACAGCATGAAAAGAGTCAGGACCTTGCCCTGATGTCCAGGCGATCAAGCCAGTGAGGAATTTTCTGTCGATCCGTTTCAGTGTCGGATAAAACCAGCATTACGGAACTCCTTGACAAATTTGACACCGGTTCCAAGGCCGATGATACAGCCGATATAGCCAAAGCCAACAACTCCGAGTGCAGCCAGGAACAGGCCGATATTTTCTCTCATGAACAACCAGCTCATCCCCATGGAAACAGTACGCGAAGCCAGGTCGTAGCAGCCGACTGCCAACAGAATTGCCGCAGTTTTCCGATAACCCCCACCGATGAGAGCCAGACTTTCGGCGATCAGGGCGGCGACAAGGTAGCCGGGCAGAATAATCATGCCACTGCCCATCAGCATCATCATAATGATCGCCTGTTGCAGGACATAGAGGACCAGAACCCCGGCGCGCGGAACCTTATGTAACAGAACCACGAGCATGGAGGTGGCAACGATATTTTTCAGCAGCAGTGTGAGGGGGTTCATGCCGCCACCAAGCAGCGAAACCGTGAGAGTGATGATTTTGATCAAAGCTGCAAAGGTCCCGATTAGAACCAGTTCTTCGGTGTTCCAACGAAATATCGTTTCGCAGCCATAAGTCTATTCATGACAATGATCCAGATCGGTAGCAGCGCTACGGTGGTCAACCTTAATCCGCTGGACCGGATAGAGCGTACCTTCGTTTCGACAGCGCTGCTTTGGCTTCGGATAGCGGTCGGGACTTTTCAATCGCTGCTCAATCTGTTCCCACAGCCTGACCATTTCATGACCATTCTGCGGTTCGACAAAGCGGCGGTGCCAAACAGGTGACTGCACGAAAATAACGACTGAGGCGATGCGATTCACACACCTTGAAACAGACGCTGGGACAATGGCGAATACAGTCGCCGGTCATGCCTTGAGAGTGACTGAGACAGATGATTTCGTCGTCCCGATAAAGGTAGGTGACTTCTGCTGCATAAGGTGTCCCTTGAGGAAGGATCGTGCAGAGGGTTCCCCAGGTCAGCTCATCCCGCAGACAGTGAATCTCTACGGGAGTCATTGACCGCATAGAATCTCCTTCAGCTTGGCATCGAGCAGCTGCTGCAAATTGACAATCCAGAATTCTCCGGCTTCGCTTAGAACGGCTCTTCTGTCACGATCGAGAAAAATAAGCCCCGCTTTCCTCCATTGCTCGAGCATGGGGCGTAGCTGCTGGTGCAGTGGCCGGCCCGCTTCCTGTTCCAGGCGGAAAATATTGAGATATTGCTGTTCAAGCTGGCCGACAGCCATAGCTGTTACTGAATAATGCTCAGGGATGGCGATCGCTGTTACCAGCGGTTTGGACCCGGAGTCGATACGGGCAAGGTAACGTTTGAGATCGCTGACCTGAAAAAATCGGGTTGTGCCCCAGCGGCCACCCGCCCCACAACCGAGGGGGAGACAGTTGACTCCCTGCTTGTTCCAGTTGTTGTAGCGGTTTCGCTCACACGGGTCACGTCGCCAGTGGGCGATCGACAGACGTTTGAACCCCGCTTTGTACATCTTGCGCCGTCCTGCAGAAAAAGTCGACTCTGCTGTTCGAGATCGGCCATCGGTGGCAACTGATCCTTGAGTCGGGCCAGTGGAGTTCCGGGGATCATGTTGATCTGATAGAGGTCGAGACCGTGAATATCTGTTTCTTCAATGGCGCAGTTGATATCGTCAAGCCAGTCGTGCTCGTTCTGGCCCGGCAGACCGTAGATCAGATCGATGATAATGGCAGCTTGGTTGACTGTGCCCATATGGGCGATGCGGTTAAGTCTCGTGATGATCTCTTTGCGGGCCAGTCTGCGCCCGACGCGGCGACGGATTTCGGTATCGAAGGCCTGAACTCCGAAGGAAAGCGATTGGCGCCACCGTCCAGTGCGGCACTGATTTTGTCGTCGTCAAAGCCGAACAGACGGCCTTCGACGGTCAGTTCGCAATCTCTGCCGAGGGGAAGTTCTGAATGTATGGAACGCAGTAGCGAGCTCAGATCGGCGGCATCCAGGTCGGTCGGGGTGCCCCCACCCAGATAGACGGCTTGAAGTTGACAGCCCGCCTGTCTGAGAAGACGGCCGCTAATTTCAATCTCATTGACCAGAGCCCGGGTGTAATCGCTCATGACAGAAGGAATAGAAGATTCGGAATAGAAACCGCAAAAGTGACAACGATTGGTACAGAAGGGAATATGGATGTAGGCCATAGAAGGGGTGTCTGCCTTTGTTGCCGAAATCTCCCTGCACAACCAGTCGAATGGTTTTCCCGGCCGGGTTTCTCCGCCGGTCATCCCGGCGTGTATTGCATATTTGCGGGAAATGCCTGGCCAAGGGTTGTCTGTAACTTTGGGGGTGGCGCTTTGAGCTGGTGAGGGGAGGATTGTTTTCTTACAAAGCTGCTGTCGATGCGAGGAAGGTTGCAGAGCTTCGCTTCGCTTTCTATTTTTGACGCAGACGGTCACTGATAAAATCGGGAACCTCTTGTAGCATTTGTTCTGCTTCCTTGGTCCAGTCCATACTGTTCTCCCTCGGCCGTGTTCATGATCAAAGCCTATGAATATAGGGGACGAGGTTGGCGTGCGTCTGTGATTGATGTCACGATATTGAAAGTCGTTATCTTTTTCTGGTCGGCAACTTCTGTTTGTGCCAGAGCCAGTCATAAAGACCGGTGAGCAGATTGAGCAGAAGCAGACTTCCCCCTATGGGGATGTACAACCAGGTGTACTGTTTCAGCCATTGCTTGAAAATGCGGCCGTTATGAAGATCAAATAGAAAGTGCCACAAAGACATGGGGGAGGAGGTGAATTCTTTTGGTAGCCTGAGCTCTGCCCCTTTGTCGAGCGGCGTCAACCCTCTGCGATAGTCAACGGCAAAGGTTGGTTTCTGTTGATCAAAGATGGTTGCGGTCGCTCTGATTCGGCCTGGACGTTGGTTGCCGGTTTCGGGAGCCGTTACTGGTGTGGCGCTGTTGCCCTGCAACGAGCAAAGATACAAGCCACGAAAAGAACCGATCAGCATGGTCTGATCGGACATAAAGGCAAACACGTTGGTCCCCATTGCACTGGTTGGAGCTGCAATATCCACTTGTTTGAAGGTGGCCTCCAGATCGGCCTTGGCTTTGAAAAAGCCGCTACGGGTGGCCAGCCAAAGTTGATCGGTACTGCTCTGGTAGGCCGCTTTGTCAATCTGCGGTCGCCATTGATTGGTGGTCCTGGAGAGGGCCAGCAGCTGCTCCGGAAGTTTGATCTGATTTAAAGGGTTGATAAAAGGAGGGCGGATCAGGATGCCGCTGAGGGTGATTAAAACAAGAAACAAGATGCTGTAAAGTCCGACATTGAGGTGCTGGCGATAACACCACTTACGGAAGGTGATGGCTGTTGTGTTTCTCTGCTCACGGTAGGGTGAGATCCAATAGTAGAATCCACTGAGGGTCATAAAAATCATGGCCAGGCCGATCAGATCGGCGAACAGGCGGCCAACCAAACCGAAAAGTGATCCGTCGTGCAATTTGAGCAGAAAACGGGGCAGGCTGACCTTGTCCGGTCTGCTGTTCTGGTCGAAGTGCAACGTTTCTTCTTTGAACTGCACTGTCTCAGAACTGCTCTCGGCACTGAAGACAGCGTCTCTGGTGACGGCCAGTAAACGGTTGCCGACTTGAACCAGGTCGACAATATCCTGCCTGCCGATACTCTCTCGGGCGATCGGAATCCAGGTTGCCTCGTCGAAGTTGTAGCTGTAGAGGCCGCTTCTGGTCCCGGCAAACAGGCGTCTGTCCGCTGGATCGTAATGCAGGCTAAGGGTATCTCGGTTATAGGCGGAGTCAGGAAAACCCCTTCCAAGTGGCTCGAAGTGGAGTCCTTGGTCGCGGCTTTGCCAGACTCCGCCACGCCCGGCAATAAAAAGTTGACCAGGGGTGGAGATACTGTCTCTTATGGCCATTCGACGTCCATTCTCCAATTGATGACTCTGCGGAACCAGAATGGAGGGGACCGACAGCCGGCTGATCAGTTTCGGGTGGTTGAGCAGAACACCGCTGAGTCCCATGACCAGAAAGTAAAGCAGAAACAGAATGCCGCTATATCTGTGCAACACTCTTGAATACTTGAATAGCTTTCGTTGAAGCATTAGAGAAAAAACTATTCGATCGATGTGCTTTTTCTTTAACGACATGGCCGGGGCCAGCGTCAAAAATGACCGTATAGGGGACCTGAGGTCGTGGAAAGCTGTATTCACCGGTTTTATCGACAGTGCTTTTGTGAAGCAGCTTTCCGGAACGGTCTTCGACCCGGATCTGGTTGCCTGCAGCAGAAGACCCATCCGAAAATTCGGTATAACAACTGATGCTGTTATCACCATTGTCGTAGCAGGCCATGTAGGGCGTGTGAGCGTTGCAGGTCAAAGGCGCATGCAGGCTCAGGAAGGTTATGCTGATAATGAAGAGTATCGGTTTCATCGGTCCGCTTCAATCCTTAAGGGCAACGGCTCGAAACATGTTCGAGCCGTCAGTTTGATGACGAAGCCCGTCCCTGGATCTTGTCATAGCTGTTGTGTAAAAGTGATTTTATTCGACTCCAAAGGAGAGGCTGGCGCTGTATTTCATCTCCAGGCATTTTTCCTTGAGTTCTGCTGGTGCAGGTTTACGCACTGTTGTCAGCAGGATCCACTGTCCCGCTTGCATCAATCTGATGGAGGCAATGCCGTTGCCGTTGGTTTTATTGCTGAAGGCGTATTCTTCTTTTTGGGAAAGCCGACAAAGGTAGCGTTGACCGATACATAGGGGGCAGGCTTGCCGTTAAACAACACCTGGATTTTGAGCCGGTCTCCCACCCTTTTCAGGTAAGGGTTCTCAAGCGGGACAATCTCGATATTATGTCCAACCGGGGTCGCAAAGTCCTGGGCTGCGCTGGTACCGACATGAATCAGGGCTTTGGTGTAATTCTCAAAATAAAGGCTGAGGATAAGGTTATCCAAACCTTCTTTACTGCCCAGCTTATGGCGAATACGTCCATCTTCTCTGTACATGGTGTAAAAGCCCGCGTTTGTCGCTGCGGCAACTGTATAGGCTCCTGGTTTTTTCATAACGACCGGCGTGGCTAGAAAACCACCTTGCCCTGCTTCCAGCTCCTGGCTGCTCTGATTTGGTTTAATCAGGCGAAATTCGCGCAGTTTGAGCGATCCAGAAAGTCTGCAACCGGAAAACGATGGCCAAATCCGAAGTAGATCTTGCTGTGGGCGCCTGCCCGTTTGGATAATTCGGGGCTGAAGTCGGTGGCATTGAGCCACAGATTGTGTGCCTGAGCCTGAATCGGTAAGAGGGTAAGGAGGAACAGGGACATCAATAAAAATTGGTTTATTCTAGTTGTAGGTTTTCTTTGTTTTCATAAGGGTTAAAACCGTCCTTTCACATTGGCGTAGACAAAGCGGCCACGCTCTTCATAGGGATAAAGGTCCGACTTGTCGGCCACTCTGACATCGCTGATGTTTTCGACTCCAGCCTGGAGCTCCAGTCCATGACCGAGGTTTTGCTCAGGCCGAAGTGCAGAGGTTATAGGCGTCGACAGCTTCATTGCCAGAGGTGGAGCTGAAGTACTGTTCTCCTACGTGCTGGTAGCGGACAACACTTTTCAGGCCAAGCGCATCGACGCTGTGGGAAATTTTAAATTGACGGTGTGTTCAGGACGGCCCGTCAGATCTTCGTCGCTTTTGGTGTCTTTGGCGTCGAGGTAGTTATAGCCGGTACTGATATCAAAGTTGTGGGGCAGCTTTGCCGTCAGCTCAAGCTCGACCCCTCTCAGGCGGGCTTCGTCTATGTTGCTGGCCTGATAGATGCCGAACTTCCCACCAGGGCCGGTATTACCGATCCGTTCGTAGGCGATCAGATCTTCGATGTCATTATGAAAGTAAAAAACCTTGGCGGTTATGTGGTCACTGAAATATTCAACACCCGCTTCGTAGCTGTTCGATTTTTCCGGTTTGACGTTCGGTTGCAATAACTGTGAGGCCGTGCTGCATTATAGCCCGGCGAACTGTTAGCCGTCGGCGCGTTGAAGGCATGGCCGTATCCGGCTTTCAGATTGATCCGGTCGGTTAGCTTGAAGAGGGCATAAATACGTGGTGAGGTTTCCGAGCCGAAGAATTCGTGATCGTCGAAGCGCACACCGGGGGTCAGGCGCAGGCGTTCATCCAGCAGCACGATTTCATCCTGAAGAAAAACGGCTTTATGGGTAATTTCTTCTTTTCCGCCTATGTCTGCAAGTGAATCAGCCTCAATCCCTTCGATCCGGTATTCGCCACCGAGTGTCGCCAGAGTGCCGAACAGGTTGAAGCTGGTCTGGGCATCAAAAACTTCATTTGTTGCAATGTCGGGTGATTTAGTAACTGTATTCGTGTTGAGATAGGTTTTGATGCTCAGTTTGTCGATGCGCGATTTGTAAAGATTGATTTTAGAGCGAGTCTGGCCGATCTCGCCATCCCAGCCAAGTCCAACCATATATTTTTGAGTTCATACAGGGAATCGACATCGCGATTCCGGCTTTGACTTAAGAAATCCCGTTCTTCATCGATCAGGTTTGCGTATAACTCAAAGGTATGGCCGGCGTTTGGGGTCAGAACAATTTTGGGCTGAAGGATGTGATTTTGCGCCCTTCGATTTCCGAGTAGCGTGGCTTGTCTTCATCAGGAATGGCGCTTTCCTTGACATGTTCGAGAGAGAGGGTCAGCCCCAGGCGGTCCTTCAGCAGGGGGCCACTGACATGAGCGCCGACATTTGTGCTGTTGCCACCCTTGCCTGAGGGAGCCCCTCCTCCGATTTTAAAACCTCCGCGCCACTCTTTGGTCGGAGGCTTGGTGATGATATTGATCACACCGCCAAGGGCTTCAGAGCCATAGAGTGAAGACAGCGGGCCACGAACGACCTCAATGCGTTTGATATTCTCAACCGGAACCCAGCTGTTTTCGTAGTTGGAATGGCCCATGACCGCATTGCTGGCTGCGATCCGGCGGCCATCAACCAGAACCAGAGTGTGATGGTTATCGGCACCGCGAATAGAAATGGTTTTGCGTCCACCGGCGCCCTGGCCGATCAGGGAGATCCCCGGCACCTCACTCAGAATGTCGACAATATCGCGAACGGGTTGTTCGGCAATCTGTTGTTCAGTAATAACGCTGACAGCTCCTGGAGCATCTTTGAGCAGGGTATCGGTCCGGGTTGCTGTAACCGTCATGACTTCCTCGGCCTGAGCTTGAAAACAGAGCAGAGATAGAGCAAGCATGGATAGTAGCCCTGTGCGTAACAATTTTGTCATCATTGACCTCATAGCGTGTTCTGATGTTGGAAGGAAAGCCGGGACGACATGTTGTCGCCCAGGAGATACGTTTCTTGATCGGCAGATGTATATCGTTGATTGTTCTTCAGCGTCTGTGATTTTGATCACTTTATGAGCATGATTTTCAATATCGTGAAAAGGGGATGAATTGATCTTCGTCTCTGATCGTAATAGAGATGAAATGGATAGATTGGGCGGGCTTTATTTGTGAATCGGCAATGTGTGATTTTGTCACATTTTTTAGGATAGATCGATGTAGACTCATTGAAAATGATTACCATAATCCGTATTTGTGCAGTGATCGTTGCGGTGATTGTTGTTTCCATATCTATAAAAAATAAATGTATCGGAGGTTGTTTTTATGGTGATGAAGGTAGGTTGCCCCCTCCTGTTGCTAATGATCTTGTTTGTGTCATCAATGTGTATGGCAGCTGAAACGCTTGAAGGGATGGCGATTGAAGAAATAAGAAATTATCAACAGATTCAGAAGATGCAGGACGACTGGACTTTGGAGGAGCGACGTCAATTTGAAGAAATTAACAGCTTGGAGACGTCACTTAAGGGGCTGAATTTCCAGATTCAAAAGCTGGACCGGCAAATTGCTGCAGAAGATAAACGGATTGCCATGAATAAGCGTAAGCTGGTTGAAACAGAAAGAATACGTAATGGTCTGCAGCTCTGGTTGTTGGAGACGTATCAGAGTTTGAAAGATTCTTATGCTGCTGGTCTGCCTTTCCTTGATGAGGAACGAAAGTCTCGTCTGGACGACTTGGAGCTTGTGCTCAACGATCCTCATACTCCTGTCTACGAGCAGTTCAGACGTATGTTTGAGACGCTTCTGGTCGAAGCGGAATATGGTTACAGCAGTGAGGTCTATCGTTCTGAAATAGAGTTAAGCGGGGAAAAACTCAAGTTGATCTGTTGAGGGTGGGGCGGCTGGCTCTCTTTATCGTTCTCTCGATGGCCGCAGCGTGGGACTGTTTAGCCCGGCTTCCGGCGATTATACTCCACTTTCAGAGGCCGCTGTGGAAGATATTACACACGCCTTTAAGGTTGTCCGGCGCGAGACTGCCGCCGAAATGGTTGCTCTGCCGGTCGGAAGGATCTCGTTGTGAGAGCAGTCTTGAAAAGAATAGTGCTGGTTTTGATCATCGTCGGGCTTTTACCGCAATTTTTGTGTGCTCAGCCGACCGATATCCGTACGGTCTATAAAGAGGTTGCTCGTAAAAAAGAGGTCAGCGACGCTTTGAAGTACGAAACTGCCCAGGCCATTCAACTGAAAAAGGGGGATCTGGCCCGTCGCTTGAAGGTCTTGCGGGAAGAGAAGCAATCACTCCAAAAAGTGCTGAAAAAAAACAGAGTGATTTTAAAAATTACGCCAGGCATATCAGATGCTCGAGGCAGACCAAGAGAACGATCATGAATTGATGACTAACTTGACAGCTGCTGTACGGGTGAGCGCACGTCAACTGCAGGAGCTGTTGGTCCGCTCTCCTTTTACCGCTCTGGATAGCGAGCGCCCTGAGAGGATGGATGAGGTTCTGGCTGTCGACCACTTTCCCGGGCTGGATGATATGCGAAATATGGCGAATTTATATTTCAGCGAAATTGAACAAATTGGAAAAGTGATCAGGATGAATCTTGATTATCGCAATAAGTCTGGTCGACATCAACAAGGACCTGTTTTTCTGATGGGACCATTTTTGGCCGCTGTTAACGGGGTGGAGGAATTGAGCTGCTGCAATATAACGACAGCAGTCGCAGTTTTCGGCTGTTGCGGCGCGGTTTCCCTGGCGTTTCGGGAGGATGTTGGATGCTTATCTGGACGGGGAGAGTGACAGCGTTCCGCTGGATCTGTCCACCGGCTCCGCACTGGAGCAATTAACTCGTCGTAAGATGTGCGCCAAAGAATCGAAGAGGGAGGGTTTCTCGTCTGGCCGATTCTTCTTCTGGCTGTGATTGCCATCCTGATCGGCATTGAGCGAATGATTTTTCTCAAGCGGGTTCACGACAATACCGATCGAACGATGAATGAGGTGCACCGTTTCGCCGGTGAAGATGATTGGGACGCCTGTCAGGCTCTGGTCGAGGGCGCCATTCTCCCGTTTACAATGTCGTGCGTGCCGGTCTGCTTGCTCGCCATGAAAACCGTGAAGTTTTGGAAAGTATTCTTCAAGAAGCCATCTTGAAAGAGCTTCCTCGCCTTGAACGGGCACTGCCCCTGCTCAATATTATGGGGGCGGTGGCACCGTTGCTGGGGTTGCTGGGAACAGTGACCGGGATGATCGGAACCTTTGAAGTGATCAATATTTATGGCACCGGAGATCCGCGCATGATGTCGGGTGGAATTTCCGTGGCTCTGGTAACAACCATGCTTGGTTTGACTGTCGCCATACCGATCATGCTGTTGCACACCTATCTGAATCGGCAGGTCGAGCATATCATCGGCGACATGGAAGAAAAGTCGGTGACCTTGACCAATATTATCCATCGTTGTCATTGCGGGAGGTTCCGTGAGCGCGTTGCTTGACAGTCTCCTCAGGCTTGGGTCGGGACAGGGCGTGGTGGCTGAGCTTCTGGCCTATTTCAACAGTGGTGGGCCGGTCATGTACCCGTTACTGTTTGTGTCGGCGCTGATGTGGACGTTGATTTTTGAACGGGTGATCGCTTTCCACCGTTATGAATTTCGCGATATGTCCATGACCGATCTGTTGAGTTGGTATCGTCAGCGTGAAGTTCACCCCACCGCCAACGGCCTGCGCCGACAGGTTGGGGAATATCTTCAGAATCATTGCAGTGATGACAGGTTTCTGAACCGCTGTCTGATGGAGGAGTGCTACCTCAAGCTGGTCGGCGGGATCGACCGTAATATAGCCGCTATCACCATATTGGCCATGATTTCACCGCTTCTGGGGTTACTTGGAACCGTTACCGGAATGATGATGACCTTTGATGTTATCTCTCTATTCGGAACCGGTAATGCCCGAGCGCTGGCAGGTGGAATCTCAGAAGCACTGGTCACGACTCAGAGTGGCTTGCTGGTCTCAATCCCCGGGGTCTTTGCCAGTGCTGTCCTCAGCTTGCGTTCGCGCCGCTTGCAGGAACGCCTGGAAGAATCAATCATGATGCTGAAACGCTTTGCCTGAGTGCGATCAGGCAACATAAAACGACTTTGGTAAACAATAGGACTATGCGTTGTTGTTATGAAAAATGTCAGACAGAGCTTGAGGCGCAGTCAGCGCACGGCAGAAATCAACATATCTCCATTGATCGATCTGGTTTTTTTGCTTTTGATCTTTTTTATGGTGACAACCAGTTTCGTTCGGGAAACCGGTGTTGATGTCGAACGGCCGACGGCAAGTACCGCTGCCGCTTCTGAGAGCAGTAACATCCTGATTGCTGTAACCGATGATGGGGAGGTCTATTTCGATAGCCAACGTGTTGATGTGCGCACGGTTCGCAGCCATATTGCCCGTGCTATTGCCGAAAATCCGGGCGGGGAAGTGATTGTTGTCGCAGATAAAAACAGCCATACCGGGGTGGTCGTTCAGGTGATGGATCAATGCCGTCTGGCCGGTACCGAACGGGTCAGTCTGGCGGCGGCAGACAGCGGAAGCAATTAGTAGATGAAGCGCAATAGTTGGCCGGTTTTAGTTTCAGGATTTGTCTTTGCAATAACAATCAATATTGCTCTGTTTGCCCTGATCCCCCATTTTGCCCGTGTCGATCTGCCGCGCGAACTCCCTTTTCGGCGTCAGACGATTCATTTTTTTAAAGAATTACCACCACCCGAACAGGTTCAGAAGAGTGAAGAGATTGTCGAAAAAGAGACACCTCCACCGGTTCCACAACCGCAACCTGCACCTTTGTCTCTGCCCCGGATGATCCAGGAACCGGCCCTGAACCACTCAGCTCTACCGCAACCGACGTTAACCATGACCACCGGATTTAATCAGGCTCCTCTGACTGGGCTGTCCGACTTTTACTCACCAGAAGACCTTGATCGCAAACCTCGGCTCAGCTATCAGGCCCCGCCGCTCTACCCCTATCGGGCCAAGCGGATGAACACCAGCGGCTTTGTCCGTATCCGTTTTGACGTTGGCGCTGATGGAAGAGTGTCGAATATCCATGTCCTGGACTCACAGCCTGCTGGAGTTTTCGACGATGCTGTTGTGACAGCGGTCAAAAAGTGGACGTTTCATCCCGGTGAGCTTATGGGGGACAAGGTCGTGACCCGAATGACACGGAAGATTGTCTTTAATCTGGAGGAATGATCGATGACAGGCTGTCGCATTACTTTTTGTTGTCTTCTCTGTCTCCTGGTGTTCAGTACCGTCAGTGTTGGCGCGTCCTGTCATCAACAGTACAGTATGCGCGTGGCCCGAATTTTACATAAGGCAAGCCAGCAACTTGAAAATGGCGCACCGAATCAGGCATTGACTCTGCTGTCTGAATTTCATGAGAATTATCCCGCCGAAAAGCATTTCATCCTGTTTTCTCATCTGGCAATCTCTACGCCGAAAGTGGCAAGAATGCCGATGCATTGGTGGCCTATGCCCAGGCGCTTGATCTGTGTCGAGATGATGCCTCGCTGTGGCAGAATCAGGCCCGGGTTGCCTGGGGGACGAAAAACTATGAACTGGCTGAACAATCACTGCTTGAGGCATGGAAAATTAAGCCATCGGATAAACTTTTGTTTAATGTGTCCTTGGCACAAATTCACGCTGGGAAAAAAGCGCAAGCGTTCGATACCCTTGAAGAATTACTGAATCGTTCCACTCAGGGAGGGCGTTTGAGCTGGGTTGAAGCCTATGTCGAGCTGTGTCTTGACCTGAAAAGAGCGGAGCGTGGACTTTCTGCGCTACAGCACTGGCGCCAGGATTATGAGCAGGAACCTCAGTTCTGGTATTTGCAGACATTGCTTCATGTTCGCCTGAATGACTCTGTTCAGGCCGCTGCTTGTCTTGAATCATGGCTTCATTCCGGCCTTTGCAGGAGAGTGAAAAAACTTCTCGCCGATCTGTTATTGCAGGCGAAGGTTCCCCTGCGGGCAGCAGAGCTCTACCGGCAGTTATTGACGCTTCAACCAGAAAATATGGAGCTGCGACAACAGCTGATCATTGCTTACCGCCTTGGTGGGCAGTTGCCGCAGGCGCTGGAAGTGGTCAATAAGGCTCTGACGCTTCGGAATACGACTGATTTTTACGTCAAAAAGGTGAAATCTGCTTTGAACTCCAGGATTATCAGGAATCACTGGATGCTTTCTCGACTTTGATCGAATTAGGTGGCGATTCAGGACCTGTGTTTCTCTATCAAGCTTATTGTGCTTTAAAACTGAAGAAAACGGACTTGCCCGAAAAGTTCTGAAGCGTGCCATGGTTTATGAAAATGAAAAGAAACAAGCTGTTCAACTGCTGGCCTGGTTGGATCGGTCCGGTGCCGCTGAGTAATGTGAAAGTGTCGCTATCTTAACCTTTTAGACAATAAGGTTAAAGGGCCGATGTGCTTATTATTGTATTTGCAAGGAAAAAAATATCTGTTTATCGACGATGGTGATGACAATCACGGTCTCACGTATGATTCTATGTGATGTGTTTGAAAATAGTTTTCAATTTTCTGGCGAGGGAGGATTTCATGGCAAGAACTGGTTTTGAACGGCTCCTGACCAATCTGATCGTCATGGGCCTGATGTTGCTATTGATTGCTGCTCTGCAAATTTATGGTGAAGATAGATCAGTATGGACCGATTTGGCAGAACCGGTTCCTGTTTTAAAAGAGGTTTGTTTTGGGGCCTGTTTCTGGTGTTTTGAATCGTAGCGGAGAGCACCGGTGAAAGTAATTGGGTGAGACATAAAGGTGGTGATAGCGCGGATAATGATTGAGTTGCCCACTTGATATCCAATTTTTTGATATGAACGCTCGCCGCATAGCGCGAAAGACCCTTTCCTGCACAGATCCTCTGTTTTTCCACTCGCGTCATAACCATCTCAGGCCAAGACTGCTTTCAGCTGAAATTTCCAGACATGTTGAGTCTGCAGTTTGACATTGATCAGCTTGCCGGGAGACAATCAGCTATATGGCTGTTTTACTGGAGATCCCCAAAAAAAATGTGGAGGTCACAATGCTCAGAGAAAAGCTGACCGAAATCAGCTCTGCCTCAGCCGATAAAATACCTGCAGAGACCGTGGCTGTAATGGCGCAGGCGAAAAAGAACCTGGCCGCGTCAGGAATCATGAATGAAACGATTAAAGTGGGCGAACAACTTCCCGATTTTTTACTTGAAGATGGCGACGGAAAGCTTGTCAGCCTGGCGGGTTTAAAGCGCCATGGCCCGGTTTTGCTGACTGTCTATCGGGGGATGTGGTGACCCTATTGCAATGCGGAGCTGGAAGCTCTGCAGGAGGTTCTGCCCGAAATCAAAGAGGTTGGAGCGAGTCTGGTCGCAATTTCACCGATGATAAAAAATATACACCGCAGTTGACAAGCAAACTGGGGTTGACCTTTCCTGTTTTAAGCGATCCTGGGAGCAAGTTTTTAAATCAGTTGGGACTTGTTTTTGAGCTGGAAACGGCCATGGTTGCCATTTATAAAGAGTTCGGAATCGATCTGGAGCGCTTCAATGGTGAGGACCTCTGGCGTTTGCCTCTGCCCGGGCGGATTATCGTTGACAAAAACGGGATTGTGAAGGATGTCGAACTGAGTACCGATCATACCGAAGACCTGAGCCGATCGAAACGATTGAGATTTTGAAGAGTCTTTAAACCGCAATCCGCGGGATGTTAACAACTGGGGAGTGTGATGATCGAAACCACGCTCCCCTGTCGATGTTTCAGATCAGGGCCTGAGTCGATATCGACCGGAGCACCGGTCGTGCGAACGTTAATCTCACAGCCGCTGTAAATTTCACTCAGACATTCTTTCGCTGCAGTCTCATCGCCACTGCCCTGCATGGTCAGGATGAAGTCTTTACCCTTGAGTTAAACGATGAATTTGCCGGCCATTTTTATATCCTTTCACTGCGATTTTTTGTCGGTCCTCTGTGGTAGGCAACTGTCAAAGGATTCCGATTGAAGAGCAAAAGCCCGTCTCGAGCCCGTTCGCTCAGCTCACTTGAGCCGAAGGACCGCAGAGGAAGGATTAATGTCCATGAGTGACCCTTTGCGTTCCCGGCGGCTTTGTCCGAGTCTTGCTTTGCGGGTGTCTTGGCTGGTTTCGTCTGTTCTGTTTGTGGCTATTCAAACTGGGAGCGGAACTGGTTGAATTGCTCCTGCAGATTGGCCAGCTCGATTTTACCTCGGTTAGTTCGGTTTCAAGCTGACTCAGGCGGTTCTGACGGCTGGCACCACTGACCACGGGCGCTTCGGTCGCGCGCTCTTCGCTGATCGCTTCTCTACCCAGAAGCTGGGCGTAGCGTGGTTCTTTGCGCCCGGCCTGACGTTCCAGTTTAATCACCAGCGGTTCGTCCCGTTTCTGCATGTCGGTGAGAACAGCTTCAACCGCTTCGAGATCGGCAAAAGCACACAAGCGCTCGCTACGGGTTCTCAACTCGCCCAGTGTTTGCGGGCCGCGCAACAGCAACAGGGCCAGCAGCGCCTGCTCCTCTTCGGTCAGTTTGAGCACACCGGGGACATTATGGCAATAACGCAGTGCTCGGACACCTTCGGACGATTTGTAGCTTAGTTGCTCACGCAGTAACTCTTGCAGAGCTTCGATGGCATCCGCTTCACTCAAGACCATTACCGGATCACGGTTTGATTTCTGGTTGCAGGCATTGACCAGGGCATTCAGGGTCAGGGGATAGTATTCAGGGGTGGCCATCTCTTTTTCGATCAGGCAACCCAATACCCGGATAGCTTCAGGGGATAGTTCCAAAGACATGTGCAGGCCTCCTCAGTATGTTAATCGGTGGTGAAAGAATAGCAGGTCGGTAGCTGGGTGCGCTACGGTTAATTCTAAACTGTGTTTTGGATTTGTAAGGCAATGAATTGACTGATGATATTTTGGTTGATAGGATGGTGTTGGATTTTTACATTTTTTAGGGGGATATTCGAAAGCCGTGTACATTGATTGCATTATTGCCCTCATTGTCGCGTTTGTTTCGATTTAATGGTGTTGGGATCTGTTTGATTTGAATATTGAATGTTTATCGCTTGCATATGTAAACCGGTTTATACCTCTGTGAACGAGTTGGCAGATCTGTAAACGGTTTATATCTTTATAGATTATGTCTATACAATATTAAATATTAGATTCGAGAATGATATAAATGGAAAAATTCATAGAAATTATAAGCTCGGTAGATTTTTTGAAATTTGTCATTCCACTTATGGGTGCCGTAATTGCATGGTTTTTAAATGAATGGCGCAAACGAATCTGGGAACAATACAAGAGGAAAGAAGATCAGTACAAAATACTAATAAAGTGTCTTCAAGGTTTTTACATTGAGCACTTGACCCCGAAGGTAAGCCAACAATTAAAAGCAGAATTTCTACAACAGCTGAATATTTGTTGGCTCTACTGTCCAGATGAAGTCATAAAAAAAGCATACACATTCCTTGAAACCGTGAATGCGAAACAAATTCAGCCCGATGAAATAAAAGAAAAAGCCATGAATGAGTTTGTCCTTGCTGTAAGAAATGATTTGCTCTCAAGGAAATTAGTGAGCAAAACCAATCTAACGCATCAAGATTTCAAGCATTTAAAAGCAAAATGATTCTAACACTTATTGATGTTCTTGATACGAAGGGGCAAATCGACGGGTCGCGTCCCGTCAGACGCC
>LQAG01000074.1_pt1 | contig 49876 bp, 74 predicted proteins | sample 1535801 | NCBI WGS metagenome assembly LQAG01 (sample SAMN04331584, study PRJNA305678) | bioreactor metagenome | isolation source: bioreactor_3 inoculated with Wadden Sea sediment 1st replicate of a... | place: Germany:Bremen
TTTCCTTATCTCCGGCCGGATTCACATGGGCCATGTGCGTAATTATGCAATTGGTGATGTTGTCGCTCGTTTCAAGCGGATGCAGGGGCTGAACGTTCTGCATCCGATGGGGTGGGACGCTTTTGGAATGCCGGCTGAAAATGCAGCGATCGAGCACGGGATACATCCGGCGAAGTGGACTTATGAAAATATCGCCAGCATGCGTGAACAGCTGAAAAGGATCGGCCTGTCCTACGACTGGGATCGTGAATTTGCGACCTGCGATGCCGACTACTATCGCTGGGAACAGCTGGTCTTTTTGAAAATGTACGAGCAGGGGCTGGCTTACAAGAAGGGATCATCGGTCAACTGGTGTAACGATTGCCAAACCGTTTTGGCAAACGAGCAGGTTGAGGATGGTTGCTGTTGGCGCTGTCACAACCAGGTTCAACCGAAAGAGCTTGAGCAGTGGTTCTTTAAAATTACCGATTATGCCGATGAACTGCTCGACTGGGCCGATAAGCTCTCCGGCTGGCCTGAACGCGTACTTGCCATGCAACGAAACTGGATCGGTAAAAGCTACGGCTGTGAGATCGAGTTTTCGGTCAAGGATCGTGATGAGAAGATCAAGGTGTTCACGACCCGTCCCGACACGCTTTACGGCGCGACCTTCATGAGCCTGGCGCCAGAGCATCCGTTGGCCAAGCAGTTGGTCACGGCTGACCAGCAGGATGAGGTGCAGCGCTTTATCGACGAGGTTGAAGCTCAGGACAAGTTAAGCCGTACGAGCGGTGACCTGGAAAAGAAGGGGGTCTTTACCGGAGCACACGCGATCAATCCGTTGAATGGAGCAAAAATTCCGGTCTTCCTGGCAAACTTTGTCCTGATGGATTACGGCACCGGCGCCGTTATGGCTGTTCCCGCTCACGACCAGCGCGATTTTGAATTCGCCCGCAAGTATGAACTGCCGATCGTCGTTGTTATCCAGCCTGAGGGAGAAAACTTCAATTCTGATACGATGGCCGAAGCCTACACGGGACCCGGGTTACTGGTGAATTCGGATGAATTCAATGGCATCGATAATGAGTCGGCCAAAGAAAAGATTGCCGAGAGCCTGGATCGGCGCAGCGAAGGTCGTAAGACAGTTAATTACAGGTTGCGTGACTGGGGTGTCTCACGTCAGCGCTATTGGGGAACGCCGATTCCGATCATCTACTGTGACGATTGTGGTGCCCTTCCGGTGCCGGAGGATGACTTGCCTGTTGTTTTGCCTGCCGATGTTGAACTGACGGGTGAGGGTGGTTCTCCTTTAGCTCGCCATGAGGCTTTTTGCGTGTTGCATGTCCGAAGTGTGGTAAAGACGCCAGGCGTGAGAGTGATACCTTTGACACTTTTGTTGAAAGTTCCTGGTACTTTGCTCGCTATGCCTGTCCTGATTATACCCAGGGGCCATTGGACAAAGCTGCGGCCAACTACTGGATGCCGGTCGATCAGTACATCGGCGGTATCGAACACGCCGTCATGCATCTGCTCTATGCACGTTTTTATACAAAGATTCTGCGCGACCTGGGTATGGTTGATGTTGATGAGCCGTTTACGAATCTGTTGACGCAGGGCATGGTCTGTAAAGAAACCCAGCGTTGTACTGAGCATGGTTGGCTCTATCCGGAACAGGTTGATGATGGCAAGTGCTCACTGTGTGGACTGGATGTTGAATTCGGCCGTACCGAAAAAATGAGCAAATCAAAGAAAAACGTCATCGATCCTAATCAATTGATTGACCAGTACGGTGCCGATACCGCCCGGCTGTTCTCACTTTTGCCGCCCCACCGGAAAGGATCTGGAGTGGAATGAGCAGGGTGTGGAGGGCTGTTATCGTTTCCTGAACCGGGTGTGGAGAGCTTTAAGCGACAATCTCGAGCTTATTGCCAATGCCGATATTCCTCTTTCTGCCGATGGCGATGCTGCTGACCTGCGCCGGAAGACACACCAGACGATCAAGAAAGTAACGGAAGATATTGATGGCCGTTTCCACTTTAATACGGCGATCGCTGCAATTATGGAACTTGTCAATGCGATCTATTCATTTAAGTCGGGTGCAGATCATCCAGGGGTTTTACGCGAGGCTCTGGAAGCTGTTGTCAGACTTCTGAACCCGTTTGTTCCTCATGTGGCAGAAGAACTCTGGCAAACCTTGGGACATGACAGAAGCGTTGAGGCTTCCGGTTGGCCAACTTGGAATGAGGAGGCACTGGTCGCAGAAAAGACCACCCTGGTAATTCAGGTCAACGCTAAAGTCCGTGGTAAGATTTCAGTTGCCGTTGATGCCGATAAAGATTCGATTGAGCGTGACGCAGTTGAAGAGCAGAACGTCAAACGCTATCTTGAGGGCAAGCAGATCCGTAAAATGATTGTCGTCCCTGGTCGACTGGTTAATATTGTGGTGTCCTGATGAGATTTTTCTACCTGATTGTCCTCGCATATATGCTCTCTGCATGTGGTTATCACTTTCCCGGGACTTCCGGTGATTTGCCGGGCAATGTAAAAAGCTCTATATTCCGTTATTTGTAAATCAGACGTCAGAGCCCCGCGTGGAATATGATTTAACCAACCGTGTCAGTGAAATTTTTGCGCGCAACAGTAATATTTCCCTGGTTGAGCAGGAGGGTGGTGCCGATGCTGTGTTGGCAGGGAGAATTGTCGGTTACAGTAACCGCGCCTCTGCGTATGATGCCGGCGACAATATCAGTGAGTATCGTTCGACCATGACCATTGAGGTTGAGCTGGTTCGCAACAGCGCTGAAAGAGAAGGGTTGTGGAAAAAACGCTTGTCCTGGAGCGCCAATTATTCGGCCGATCCAAACAAGATGGTTCAGGAAGATCAGGAAAACAGTGCCATCGCTGAGCTTAGCTTACGTTTGGCGGAAGAACTTTCCGACCAGATGATCAATGATTTCTGATTTTGTCGATGACAACTCCAGAGGATTTTCAGCGTAGTTTAACAAATAAAGAGGTTCCTTCTCTTGTCCTTCTGTACGGACAGGAAGCTTTTTTAATCAAACAGACTGTCGTTTTGTTGCGACAGTCTGTTCTTGCCTCGGATAACGATGATTTTAATGATCATCAGTTCAACGCTAAAGAGACAACGGCCAGTCAGATTTTAGAAGCGGTCATGACGCTACCTGTTTTTGCGCCGAGAAAGTTGGTTACTGTAAGAGATGCCCATCAGTTACCTGCTGCTGAAATGGAACAATTGATTTCTTACCTTGACAGTCCGGTAGCGGAAACCTGCTTATTGCTGATCGCTGATAAAATCGACAGTCGGCGCAAATTTTACCAGCAATTCAAGAAGCATGGCGTCGTTGTCGAATTCAAGCCGCTGGCCGAAAAAAGGTTGCCCCAGTTTGTGCGTGAACAACTCAATCAGCGGGATATAACTATTTCTGCCGATGCCCTGGCTCTTTTTGCGGTCTGGTCAGTGGTAGCCTTTACGAGGTTAATACCGAACTGGATAAATTGGTCAGTTATATCGGCAGCAGTCAACTGGTCGATTTGAAGGATGTTGAAGCGGTTGTTTCACGCGGTCGAGCAGAGAGTGTTTTTGAGTTGGGGCGTACTGTCGGTCAGGGAGACGCAGCCAAGGCACTGGTCCTGGTGTCGCGGCTGAATGCAGCTGGCGAGCCGCCTTTGAGAACGCTGGCCCTATTAGTCAGGCATTTTCGCCAGCTCTGGAAAGTTCGGGAGTTGCAGGTACAGAGAACACCCAATAAGGATATTGCACGGCTTGCAGGTGTTCCCTTTTTTGTTGTTGATGGATTAATTCAGCAAGGTAAGCGTTTTTCCCGAAATGACTTTGTCTATGCGTTTGAACTTTTTCTGGAAACTGATCTGGCAATGAAGTCGAGTGGTGCGGATGCTTCTGCGCTGCTCGATCTGCTGGTGTTGAGGCTGGCAAAAATCAAGGACCAACAGACTTAAACACAAAAAGGGGCCAACAGGCCCCTTTTTATGTTAATCATCGTCTCGCTCGTCTTATCAGGCGAGGGTGTTGACCAGTTTGGTCAGACGGGATATTTTGCGACTGGCTGTCGATTTGTGAATGACACCCTTAGCCGCTGTTTTGTCAATATATGTAATTGCTTTTGCCAGTGCTTGTTGAGCTGCTTCCTGTTCGCCACCGGCAACAGCTTCACGGACCTGTTTAACCAGAGTTCTCATGGTTGAACGGATATGAGTATTGCGGGCGTTGCGGATAGCGTTTTGTTTGTTGCGTTTTACGGCAGATTTATGATTGGCCAATGTTTTTCTCCTTAAAATTTCATCTTTTTGTTGTGAAGTCCGGCGATACTAATCAGCCGGGCCTTTTCTGTCAAGTTAGAAAATGATAATAGTTCAGGTGAAAGCAATTTAGATTCGGTAGTTTATCTGGTTTTTATATAGGATTAAAAATAAATAATGACAACGAGAAGAAAAATAACATCAGCCACGCTTGTTATGGCCTTCGCAACCATGTTGAGTCGCGTGGCCGGGTTGGTCCGTGATGTTGTCATTGCGCGCTTTTTTGGCGCGGGAATGGTGACCGATGCATTTTTTTATGGCCTTTACTATTCCGAATCTTCTGCGCAGGTTTTTGCTGAGGGGTCGTTGACGGCTGCTTTTGTCCCTATCTTTTCCGAAGTTTTCCATAAGTCGGGGGAGGATGAGGCCCGGCAGTTAGCGAACCGGTGCGTCTCCCTGTTGCTGCTGGTCATGCTGGTTATCGTTCTGGTTGGCATATTGTGCTCGCCTTGGATTGTACAGCTTATCGGCTATGGCTTTCATCAGGTTCCAGGCAAGATAGAATTAACTGATCAGCTGAATCGATTGATGTTTCCCTATATCGGGCTTGTTTCCATATTGGCGTTACTGACAGGTATCCTGAATGTCAGAGGGCACTTCTTTTTCCATCCTTGTCCCCCTGTTTCTGAATCTGACGATGATTATCAGTGCCGTCAGTCTCGGTTCTCTGTTCGATCAACCTGTCTTTGCTCTGGCTGTTGGCGTGCTTCTTGGCGGTGTTGTTCAACTGCTGGTTCAGTTCCCCGTTCTGTTCAGATACAGGGTCAGGTTGCGGTTAGATTTCAGCTTTGCCAGGGACCCCAGGTTGGCAAAAATCATCCGCTTGATGATCCCGGGGATTATCGGTATCGCTATCTATCAGATCAATATTGTCGTGACTCGGCTAATGGCTTCATTTCTGCCCGATGGAAGTCTTTCTTTTCTCTATTATGGACAGCGGCTGTTTGAGTTTCCGCAGGGCATTTTTATTGTTTCTCTGGCGCAGGCCGCATTGCCGATGATGAGCCGACAGGTGGCTGAAAATGACACGGACGGCTTGCAGCAGTCGTTACGTTTCTCCATGACCATGATCACGCTTTTTACGCTCCCGGCAATGATCGGATTGGTTCTTTGCGCCAAGCCTATTTATTCGCTTTTCTTCTTCTCTGGTGAGTTCAACGTAGATGCGCTTGATAATACCGCCCTGGCTCTGATCTGTTATGCGCCGGGGTTGATTTTTGTCGGTTTCAGCAGGATTGCTGCACAGACCTTTTACGCACTGAAAGACACTCGGACTCCCGTCCTGATTTCGTTCTGGACCCTTGTGGTCAATGCTTTTGTCGGCTTATTGCTGATGCGTATCTATGGTTTTGCCGGGTTGGCTGCGGCATTGACGATATCCACGGTTTTCAATGCCCTGATGCTGATCATAATACTGCAGCGCAAAACCGGAAGTTTTTTGAAGGGAGCCCTGCTGGCTCCACTTTTCAAGGCTCTTCCCGCTTGTTTTGCTATGGCTTTTGTCGTAAACATGATCCTGGCTCGGATCGATTGGACTGTTGCGGGACAGGTTGTGAGCAAGAGCCTTGTCCTGGCTCTTGCTGTCAGTAGTGGGGTCGTGGTTTATCTGGCTGGTTGTTCCCTGTTTCGAATCGAGGAAATACGCCAGGGCTGGGATCTGCTGCGTAAGCGTAAGCAGAGTGGTCAGTAGCGACGAAATTGAATTTCACCTGTTTTAATTTTGTGATCAAGCCATTTTTTGATCCACCGTTTTAACGTAGATCGCGTCAATGGGGTGAGCAGGCAAAAGCCGAACAGGTCTGTACAGAAGCCCGGCGTCAGAAGGAGCAACCCGCCCGCCAATATCATTGCGCCGTCAATCAATTCTTCTGCTGGCAGGGCCCCCTTATTTATTTCATTCTGGATTCTGTTGATGATGTGGAAGCCCTGACTGCGGGCCAGATAGGCGCCCGCGATTCCAGTCAGGAAAATCATTCCGATCGTTGCACCAACCCCGATCTGTCGACCTGCCTCAATGAGTACATATAATTCAACAATTGGGACGATTGTAAATATAATTAAAAGTCTTATAAACATGATTCGTTCCTTTCATGGTATGAAAATTCCTTTCCAGTCGCGTTATATGGTAACGCGAAGTTAATTGGTCTTGACATTTTTAAGTATCTGAAAATAAAGCAAAATATATCTGCCTAAAAAATAGGCAAGACGCTGAGGGTTGCAGCTTTTGTCCTGTTTGGGATGTTGTCAACAGGCTTTTTTACAGGTTATCCACAGATGGCGTGGATGAATTGCAAAAGTGATTGTTTTCACGGCTTTTGCAATTCCCGGGGTTAATCTTGTCCATTTTGATGATCAATTGAGTCGATCACTTCAATGGTTTTTTTTCTTAAGATATCCTCAGCATCAACCTGTAGAGCTGTGCTCAGCGAAGCCATATCATATAACAGATCGGCCAGATTGTGTTCGTAGTCTAATGGTGAATTGTCCTTATTGCTGATGCAATACTTTAATGTTTGCAGGTTATCGATTGTGTTTTCGATGATTTCGTCCGGTCTTGGTAGATTTGCTTTTTTTGCCGCTTTTGATGCGCGTTTAAGGGCGGGGAGGTTGCTGCTGATTCTGTCCGCAAGTTTTTCAGTTTTGCCTGAGCTGAGGCGTTCTGCTTGTTTGATTTTTTCCCAGTTGCCGACATGGTTGTCTGGCGATTCATCAGCAAAGACATGTGGGTGTCTGCGAATCATTTTGGCATTAATCGACGCCGCTACTGACCCGAGATCGAATATGCCCTGTTCTCTGTGGAGTTCAGCAAGAAAGACAATCTGGAGGAGCAGGTCTCCGAGTTCATCCTTGATATCATCGTTCTGACCACTGTCGATCGCTTCCAAGAGCTCATAGGTTTCTTCAAGCAGGTATGACTTGAGGCTCTCTCTGGTCTGTTTTCTGTCCCATGGGCACCCATTGGGGGAGCGCAGGGTCGCCATGATGCTGACCAGTTTTATCATTTCGGTACATATTCTGTCGTTGTCTGTAGGCATGGTTGTGTTGACTGACCGTTGAAGCTGAAACTTCACCGGCTCCTGAGTTGGATGTTATTACCAGTTAGGGTATATGATCGACCGCATATAAAAAAAATCTTGCAAAACATGAGTGGATAGCTAGAAAGTGCGCCATTCTGCTCTGTGGAGACCAGCTTTTAACTTGACATGAGACTGGCTCGCTTTATACTGCTTTATTTGCTTTTTGTGGATGCGATGCAACTTGAATTGAAAGATATCAAGGGTGGCGTTCTTGAGCAAGATTACTCTTGTGCTTTGAGCGATTTTCCTGATCTGTCGGAGCTGGCGGAAGAGGGTGGTCCAGAGTTCACTGAACCGCTTCATTTTCATTTACGGTTTCAACGCTCCGGACCGATTGTTGAACTGGAAGGTCAGCTCGAGGCGGAATCGACCTCTCTTGTGGTCGTTGCTTGCAGAGATTCAGGCAATCACTCAATGAAACTTTTGTGTTGACCTTTTCCCCCTGTGCGGATTCGGACGAAAAGGAAGAGGAGGTTGAGCTTGAAGCAGACGAACTCGGCCTGATTGTCTATCAGGATGAAACTCTTGAGTTAGCACAACCGTTACAGGAACAGCTGATTATGGCAGTCCCGATCAGTCCGGTCTGCAAAGGCGATTGTCAGGGCCTCTGTCCCGAATGTGGCTTGAACCGGAATGATAAACACTGCCGTTGCGAGAAAAAGCCGTTCAATAATAAATTTACGGCTCTTGCCGGAATAAAATTTAAAGATTAAAATTCGTTAGATAGCATTTGAAAAACATGGGGATCCGGTTGCGGTTATCCCCTTAAATCACAACAGACATTGAATATGGCTCAGCCTGTTCAACTGCAAGGAGAAGTTTTATGGCCGTTCCAAAGGGAAAGACATCCAAATCCAAAAAAATATGCGTCGCGCTCATGATTTTCTGACTGCACCGGGGATTTCAACCTGCTCTCAGTGTCAGGAACCGAAAATGCCTCACCGCGCTTGTTCGAATTGCGGGACTTACAAAGGCAAAGAAGTTATTAATAGTGACGAGAGCTGAATCGGCGTTTCGTTCATATGTCTTTTAAAATTGCAGTTGACGCCATGGGAGGGGATAACTCTCCCGGCGTTGAGGTTGCCGGAGCTGTTGCGGCGTGTCGTAATTGGGGTTGTGAAGTTGTTCTGGTCGGGCAGACCGAGCAGATTGAAGCGGAATTGGATCAGCATGACACCACGGGTTTGGTGCTGGAAACCCACCATGCCAGCCAGGTGGTCGGGATGCATGATTCACCTTCTGACGTCGTTCGCAAGAAAAGAGATTCTTCAATTCGAGTGGCTTTGACCTTGCTAAGCAGGGGATGCCTGCGCCGTTGTCAGTGCCGGAAATTCAGGGGCCATTATGGCGTCGGGAATGTCCGTCTTTGGGCGGGTAAAGGGGTTGAGCGTCCGGCAATCGGAACTTCGCTGCCCAACCTTGACGACCAGACGATGGTTCTCGACATGGGGGCCAACGTCGACTGCAAGCCCTCGCAGCTTTATCAGTTTGCCATTATGGGAAGCCTTTATGTTGAGTACGTGCTCGGCAAGCCGTCGCCTCGTGTCGGTCTTCTTTCCAATGGTGCAGAAGAAAAAAAAGGGAACGACCTGACCCGCGAAGCGCACCAGTTGCTGAAGGGGGCGGGGTTGAACTACCTGGGATATGTCGAAGGTGGTGACGTTTACAACGGTTCTGTTGATGTTGTTGTTTGTGACGGCTTCGTAGGCAATGTCCTTCTTAAAGTGTCGGAAGGGCTGGCTGTCGCTGTCGGAACAATGCTTAAGCGGGAAATTGAAAGCCGTTTTCTAGCTAAGTTGGGATACTGCCTCAGCCGTCCGGCTTTGATGCGTTCAAGCAGAGAATCAACCCTGCTGAATATGGTGGTGCGCCGCTTCTCGGTATCGCCGGAACAGGGATCGTCTGTCACGGCAGCTCGGATCCGGTTGCCATCAGCATAGCTATCCGGCAGGCCGGTGAATATGCAAAATCCGTTTTGATGAAAAACTTGCCGCACTGCTTTAAGCGGTTTTATCCGGGGCAATTAAACCAGTAGGTAAGGAGCACCAAAAATAATGAAAGCACGTATAGTTGGTACAGGATCGTACCTGCCGGAAAAGGAATTGACCAATTTTGAACTTGAGAAAATGGTCGATACCAGCAATGACTGGATTGTCTCCAGGACAGGTATTGAAACGCGCCGCATTGCTGCTGATGATCAGTCGACTTCGGATATGGCCACGATTGCGGCACAACGAGCTATGGATATGGCTGGGGTCAAGGCTGAAGATATCGACATGATCGTTCTCGGAACAATTACCGGCGACTATCCGTGGCCGGCAACAGCCTGTATCGTACAGACTAACCTGGGAGCCAAAAACGCTTATGCCTATGATGTTTCGGCTGCCTGCAGCGGGTTTCTCTATGCTTTGTCAAGTGCGAACGATTTTTTGACTGCCGGCCGCGGGAAAAGAGCTCTGGTCATTGGTGCTGAGACACTCAGCCGAATCATTGACTGGGAAGATCGAAACACATGTGTATTATTTGGCGATGGTGCCGGAGCGTTCTTCTTGAAGCTCAGGAAGGTGACTCAGGTGTCTTGTCCTGTCACCTTCACTCGGATGGCGCCTACCTCGAATTATTGTACCAACCCGGTTTCGGGGCTAAAATACCGCCTTCTGTCGATGCCCTGGAATCGAGATCGACCTATCTCAAGATGCAAGGGAATGAAGTCTTCAAGATGGCAGTCAGGTCGTTGACCGAAGTTTCCAGAGAAGCTCTTGCTGCCAATGGCGTGACCAGTGCCGATGTCGGTCAATTTATTCCTCATCAGGCCATCTGCGCATCCTTGAAGCCACGACAAAACGTTTGAAACTTACGGACGAACAGAGCTTTATTAATGTTCATAAATATGGCAATACCTCGGGTGCAACAATCCCGATAGCGATAGATGAAGCGTCGAAGCAGGGGCTTTTGAAAGAAGGCGATCTGCTTTTATCGGCAGCCTTTGGCGGCGGATTCACCTGGGGCTCAACGCTGATTCGTTGGTAAAGAACTAAATAGAGGATTATAAAATAATGCTAGCTTACGTTTTTCCCGGACAGGGATCACAGTTTTCCGGAATGGGAAAAGATCTGGCCGATAATTTCGAAGTTGCAAAACAGATTTTTGAAGAAGCGAACGATGCACTTCATTTTGATATCGCTTCACTTTGCTTCTCCGGCTCTGATGAAGATTTAAAATTAACAGCCAATACGCAACCGGCAATCCTGACGACCAGTATTGCTGCCTTACGAGTTTTGGAGCAGGAGACTGATATGGTGCCCGCTTATGCGGCCGGGCATTCGCTGGGTGAGTATTCAGCACTGGTTGCCGCGGGTGCTCTTGCCTTTGCCGATGCAGTCAGTATCGTCCGTCAACGCGGAACTTTTATGCAGGAGGCTGTGCCTGTCGGCCAGGGGGCCATGGCCGCTATTATTGGTCTTGATGCAGATCAACTTGAAGCATTATGTCTTGAGGCTGCGGCGGGTGAAGTTGTGGCCCCTGCCAACTACAACAGTCCGGGGCAGATCGTCATTGCCGGTCATGCGACGGCAGTAGACAGGGTGATTGCACTGGCGAAGGACAAGGGTGCGAAACGTGCGCTGCCCCTGCCGGTCAGTGCTCCCTTCCATTCAGCTTTAATGGGACCGGCAGCCGAACGCCTTGAGCAGGCGCTCGATCCTGTTTCGGTCAGTCCGTTCCGATGCCCTGTCGTCAGTAATGTCGAAGCTCTCCCCTATGAAGATCCCAAACGGACTAAAGAGCTGTTGATAGAACAGGTTTGCGCTCCGGTCAGGTGGGAAGAATCGATTCACAAACTTCAGGAATTGAACGTGTCTCGCTATGTGGAAATCGGTCCGGGCAAGGTGCTGGCCGGCTTGATCAAACGTATTGATCGTTCAACATCGACGCTGAATGTCAGTGATGTTCAGAGTCTGGAAAAAGCTCAGCAATAAGGACGTTGACTTGACTGGGTTCTCAAAAGGAGATTTATAGTATGGTTCAGGATAAAGTAGCATTGGTAACAGGCGCTTCACGTGGTATCGGACGTAGTATCTCCCTCGCTTTGGCTGCCCAGGGAGCAAAGATTGTTGCTGTCGATATCGATTTGAAAAGTACTGAAGGTTTTGTTGCCGAATTGATAGCGTCAGGAGCTGAGGCCGTCGCAGTCCAAGGTAACGTGACTGTGTCTGCAGATGTCGATAATATGGTTAAGGCCGCGAAGGAAGCTTTTGATCGGGTTGATATTCTGGTCAACAATGCCGGAATCACCCGGGATGGCTTGCTCCTGAGGATGAAAGATGAGGATTGGGACGCGGTGCTTGACGTTAATTTGAAGGGGGCATTTCTTTGCACGCGCGCAGTTGCGAAGCTGATGTCCAAGCAGCGGAGCGGTCGCATTATCAATATTGCATCGGTTGTAGGGCAGATGGGGAATGCCGGGCAGGCCAACTATTGTGCCAGTAAAGCAGGCTGATGGGATTGACCCGTTCTAATGCCCGAGAGTTGGCGAAGCGTAATGTGACCGTTAATGCTGTTGCTCCCGGTTTTATTGCAACCGACATGACCGATGCATTGCCGGAGCAAGTACGTCAGGATCTGGCCGCTCAAATCCCGCTGGAGCGTTTGGGATCTGCGGATGATATCGCTAATGCTGTATTGTTCTTAGCGTCCGAGCAGTCCGGTTACATCACCGGACAGGTCATTGGCGTTAACGGCGGAATGTACATGTAAACAAACTGGCCTTTTTATGGCCGACTAAACTCAAGAAGGAGGAAAGCAGATGGCTTCTATTGATGAAAGAGTAAAGCAAATTGTTGCTGAGCAACTGGGTGTAGATGAGGATCAAGTTACTGAAAATGCAGCTTTTATGGATGATCTGGGTGCAGATTCTCTTGATACTGTAGAGCTTGTAATGGCTCTTGAAGAAGAATTTGACATCGAAATTTCAGATGAAGATGCTGAAAAGATTCAGACCGTTAAGGATGCAACTGAGTATATCAGCAAGGCGTCCTGATTTATGTGGTGGCACCGGATTATCCGGTGCCACCATTGTTTTAACTTTAGAACTACATGTACAATCGTCAAACAGATAAACTTACAAGAGAGAAGGCATATGCGTAGAGTTGTTGTCACAGGACTCGGAATCGTGTCTCCGTTGGGTACCGGTGTTGATAAGAACTGGAATGCTGTTACCAGCGGACAGTGTGGAATCGATAAAATAACGCGTTTCGACGCCTCTGATCTGGCGACGCAAATAGCCGGTGAAGTCAAAGATTTTAATGCAACCGACTATATTGAGAAAAAAGAGATCAAGAAGATGGATCTCTTTATTCAGTACGGTCTGGGAGCTGCAGAGATGGCATACCAGGATTCGGGGCTGGTGATTGATGACAGTAACGCTGAACGCGTTGGTGTTCTTGTCGGTTCCGGACTGGGAGGTCTGCCGGCAATTGAGCAATACCACAGTGTTTTGCTTGAGCGTGGTTATAAGAGAATCTCGCCATTTTTTATCCCCATGTTGATTATCAATCTGGCTCCGGGACATATTTCGATGAGATTTGGTGCCAAAGGACCGAACCTGTCATCTGTGTCGGCATGTGCAACAGGGACGCATTCCATTGGCGATGCCTATCACATGATCGCCCGTGGCGATGCCGATGCGATGTTTGCCGGCGGGACAGAGTCAACCATAACTCCTCTTGGCATCGGTGGTTTCAATGTCATGAAGGCACTGTCAACCCGCAATGATGATCCTGCAACCGCAAGTCGACCATTTGAAAAAAATCGAGATGGATTCGTCATGTCCGAAGGTGCCGGTATTCTTGTTCTTGAAGAATACGAAATGGCTAAAAAGCGGGGCGCCAATATTTATTGTGAGATCGCTGGCTATGGTTTAACCAGTGATGCCTTCCATCTGACGCAGCCGGCTCCTGAGGGAGAAGGTGCTGCCCGGAGTATGAAAATGGCCATGAATAATGCTGGCCTGAATCCTGAAGACATTGATTATATCAATGCTCATGGGACGTCGACTCATTTCAACGACCTTAATGAAACCAAGGCGATCAGATCCACACTGGGTGCTCATGCAGACAAGGTTATGGTCAGTTCAACCAAGAGCATGACAGGTCACGGTCTGGGCGCCGCCGGTGGTTTCGAAGCTGTTTATTCCGCTTTGACAATCAAGAACGGCGTTGTTCCTCCGACAATTAATTACGCGGAACCCGATCCTGAGTGTGATCTTGATTATGTTCCTAATGAAGCGCGTCAGGCTGACTGTGATGTTGTTTTGTCCAACTCACTCGGTTTTGGTGGAACGAATGCTACTTTGGCATTCCGCAAGGTTTAGGGAGCAACAATGATTTATGTAGCCAGTGATCATGGTGGATTTGAACTGAAGAATGCAGTTGTCGAACTGCTTGGCGAGCGTGATATTGTGTTTACCGATTTCGGTGCTCACGATCTTGACTCTGTTGATTACCCCGATTATGCCCACCGTGTCGCCAAGGCTGTTGCAGCCAACGCCGATGAAGATTTGGGGATTCTTGTGTGTGGCACAGGCATCGGTATGTCAATCGCCGCCAATAAAGTTCCTGGTGTGCGTGCGGCCCTGGTTCATGATGAATTTACCGCCAAGATGGCACGTGAGCATAACAATGCCAATATCCTCGTTCTGGGAGGACGTATCCTGACTCCTGAGGAAGGCAGGCACCTTGTAGAAGTCTGGTTGGACAATCAATATGAGGGGGACGGCACCAAAATCGCCTCGACAAGATTTCTGCCATTGAGCAACGGCAGATAAAAGGTTAAACTCACGGGGCTGATTCAGCCCCGTTTTTTATTAGTATTTTCAGTTATCGATTTTTACGACAATGGAGTATTTAGATGGCCCAACAGAACTTGACAGCGTTTGACCCTGCAATTGCCGACATCCTTACCCGGGAAACGGAACGTCAGGAGTATAATCTTGAATTTATTGCTTCCGAAAACTTTGTCAGTGAAGCAGTTCTTGAGGCACAGGGCTCTGTGTTGACTAATAAGTATGCTGAAGGCTACCCGGCCAAACGCTACTATGGCGGTTGTGAAGTTGTTGACGAAGCAGAGCAGTTGGCCATTGACCGTGCCAAGGAATTATTCGGAGCTGAGCACGCAAATGTTCAAGCACATTCCGGTTCACAGGCCAATATGGCCGCTTACATGGCCGTGTGTCAACCCGGCGACACCGTACTCGGCATGAACCTCGCCCATGGAGGCCATCTGACTCATGGTTCTCCGGTAAATTTTTCCGGCAAACTGTACAACATCGTTGCTTATGGTCTTGATGCTGAGACCGGTCGGATCGATTATGAGGAAGTCGAAAAGCTTGCCGTAGAGAACAAGCCCAAAATGATTGTGGTCGGAGCCAGTGCTTATCCGCGTGAAATTGACTTTGCAGCCTTCAGGCCATTGCCGATAAGGTTGGTGCTGTTGTCATGGTTGACATGGCGCACATTGCTGGTCTTGTTGCCGCTGGTGTCCATCCTAATCCTGTCCCTTATGCCGAGTTTGTGACGACTACGACCCACAAAACTCTGCGTGGCCCTCGTGGTGGCATGATCCTGTGCACTGAAGAGTGGAGCAAGAAACTGAACAGCAATATCTTTCCGGGGATTCAGGGCGGCCCTCTGATGCATGTTATTGCAGCCAAAGCCGTTGCTTTGAAAGAGGCGTTGAGTCCCGAGTTCAAAATTTATGCTCAGCAGGTCGTTGATAATGCTCAGGCTCTGGCAAAAGGGCTGGTAGAAAAGGGTTACAATCTTGTTTCCGGTGGAACTGATAATCACCTGATGCTGGTTGATTTCACCGGCACGGAGATGACCGGCAAGGTTGCGGAAAGAGCCTTGGAAGACGCTGGCATCACAGTCAATAAAAATGCCGTTCCATTTGACACCCGATCACCATTTGTGACCAGTGGTGTGCGTATCGGCACACCGGCAACAACGACCCGTGGACTTAAAGAAGCTGAGATGATTCAGGTTGCAGACTGGATCGATCGGGCTCTCAAAATGTTGATGATGAGTCGGCATTAAAGCAGATCAGGGCTGAAGTTAAAGAACTCTGCAAGCGTTTTCCCCTCTATGCCCATCGCCTGGTCTAGGATGTGATGATGCAACGCCCCAGTTGGGATGAATATTTTATGCAGATTACCGGGCTGGTCGCCAGCAGGTCGACCTGCATGCGTCGTCAGGTCGGTGCGCTTCTGGTGAAGGATAAGAATATCCTGGCGACCGGCTATAATGGCGTTCCGAGTGGAATAACTCATTGCGACGTTACAGGGTGTTTGCGTGATCAGCTTAAGGTGCCGTCCGGTGAACGACATGAACTCTGCCGCGGTTTGCACGCAGAGCAAAATGCGATCATCCAGGCCGCCAGTCATGGGGTGAATATCTCAGGATCGACGCTGTATTGCACGGATTCCCCCTGTATTATCTGCAGTAAAATGCTGATTAATGCAGGGGTGACCGATATCGTTTATGGTCGTGGTTACCCAGATGATTTATCGCTCGAAATGGCTGGGTGAGGCAGGCATCCGTTATCGTCAGTTCAATGCCGGAGAGGTTACATGAATTGTCCTTTTTGCAGCTACGAAGATACTCGCGTGGTCGATTCCCGTCTGGGAAAAGAGGGAAATAATGTTCGTCGGAGACGTGAATGCCCTTCGTGCGAACGGCGGTTCACAACCTACGAAAGGGTTGAGGAAATTCTGCCCTGGGTTATAAAAAAGGATGGTCGCAGAGAGGCTTTTGATCGCTCCAAAATCATCGCCGGCATGCAGCGCGCATGTGAAAAACGACCGATTTCGGTTGAGCAGATAGAGGCTTTGGTTGACCAGTTGGAAAGACGCTTTCAGGAGTGCGGCGACAAGGAGGTATCCGCAAGCCTGATCGGTGAGGCGGTCATGGATGCGCTGCATGAAACAGACGAGGTTGCATATGTCCGCTTTGCATCTGTTTATCGACAGTTCAAGGATATCAACGAGTTTATGTCCGAACTGAATGACCTGCTGAAAAATTCCCATTGATAGTGTTTTTTATCAGCAATCTTGCCGGAGGCTTCAGGGCTTCCGGCTTTTTGATTAAGTGGACAGGTTTGTCATGACATCAGATCAACAGCATCAGCGGTGGATGGCGCAGGCGGTTTCATTGGCGCGGCGCGGGGAGGGACGAACAGCCCCCAATCCCCCGGTTGGAGCTGTGATCGTTCGCGCCGGACAGGTTGTTGGCCGGGGTTTTCATCCACGTGCAGGAGAGCCCCACGCTGAGGTCTTTGCTCTGCGCGAAGCCGGTCTTCTCGCTCGCGGTGCAACGATCTATGTGACTCTGGAACCATGCTCGCATTTTGGCAAGACTCCTCCCTGCGCCGATGCTTTGATAGATGCGGGTATCGCGGCTGTTCATGTCGGGGCGACCGATCCCAACCCACAGGTTGCGGGACGTGGTATTGACCGCCTTCGTGCCGCCGGTATTGAAGTGTCTGTAGGCTTACTGGGCCAGGAATGCCGTCAGCTGATTGCTGCATTTAGCAAATATATCCAGACCGGTCTTCCCTATACGATTTATAAGAGCGCGATGACCCTCGATGGAAACACCGCAACCCACATCGGCGATTCTCGTTGGGTGTCGGGGGGGCGAGCCGTCTGCGCGTTCATCAGTTGCGCAATCAAGTTGATGCTATTATGGTCGGCATTGAAACGGTCCTGCACGATGACCCCCTTTTGAACACCCCGTCTGGATCATGATGGCGGACGTGATCCGTTGCGTGTTGTTGTCGACAGTTCTTTACGCATGCCACCGGACTGTCGCATGCTGAGACAACAGTCAAACGCAGGGACTCTGATTGCAACCGTCTGTAACGATGCCAGTAAGATCGCCGCTCTGGAAAGTGCTGGCGCAGAGGTTCTGCTTCTCGCCGATGATCGGGACCGGGTGGCTTTGTCCTATTTATGGACAGCTCTTGGGGAGCGTCAGGTTCAGAAATTGTTGCTCGAAGGTGGCGCAACCCTTGCGGGTGCAGCATTGGACGCAGGTTTAATCGATCAGTTGATGCTATTTATCGCACCTAAAATGCTCGAGCGGTTACCGGCTACGGGATCTTTAACGGCTGCTGCTGTGACAGAATGGCTGAAGCTATTAAACTTGAAACCATGTGTTTGAGCAGGTTGGCGGAGATCTGCTGATAACAGGAGATATTGTTCAATGTTTACCGGATTGATAGAAAGCGTCGGCCATGTTCGCGAGTTGAAGCGACAAGGTCGAGGTGGACAGCTCGTGATTGCCAGTTCGCTGGCTCGCGAAGACCTTCAGTTGGGCGAAAGTATCGCCGTTAACGGAGCTTGTCTGACCGTCACATCGTGGACAACAGACCGGTTTATTGTCGATGTATCCCCCGAAACCTTTGAATGTTCAACGCTGGGCCTGTTAAGACAAGGGCAAGGGGTCAATCTCGAACGTGCGCTGCGTCTTTCAGATCGTCTTGGCGGTCACCTGGTCAGTGGACATGTCGATTGTGTTGCGACCCTGCGGCGCCGTTATCAGGATCAGAATGCTATCCGTATGCAGTTCGAACTTCCTTCCGAGGTGCTTCGCTACATTGTTGCAAAAGGGTCTGTTGCCATCGATGGGATCAGTCTGACTGTGAATGAGGTGACACCCGACAGCTTCGCTGTTGCCGTTATCCCGCACTCACTTGAACGAACGACGTTGAAAAACTGTACTGAAGGAACGAAAGTCAATATTGAAACAGATTTGATCGGCCGTTACGTGGAACGTTTTGTTTCAGATAAATCAGAACCAGAAACCCGAGGCCGGGTGAATCTTGACTTTCTTGCCAAAAATGGGTTTCTGTGAGATAACTCCGAATTCGCCTTTATGAAAAAGGATTAGAAAATGCCTATTGCAAGAATCGAAGCCGCTCTTGAAGATATTCGACAAGGGAAAATGGTTATTCTGGTTGACGACGAAGATCGAGAAAACGAAGGCGACCTGGTTGTCGCTGCAGAGCTGGTGGACGCTGATACCATCAATTTTATGGCCAGGGAAGGCCGCGGCCTGATCTGTCTGTCCTTGACGGAAAAGCGGGCCGATGAACTCGATCTGCCGTTGATGGTGAGTGAGAACAGTTCGTCGTTTGGAACTGCCTTTACCATTTCAATTGAAGCTCGTCAGGGTGTCACCACGGGAATTTCTGCTGCCGATCGTGCGCGTACCGTTCAGGTTGCCGTTGCCGACGATACGACAGCGCGCGATCTGGCCCGCCCGGGGCATTATCTTTCCGCTGCGGGCAAAAAAGGTGGTGTCATGGTACGCGCGGGGCAGACCGAGGGCTCGGGTGGATCTGGCTCGCCTGGCCGGACTTAAACCGGCGGCGTCATCTGCGAGATCATGAATGAAGATGGTACCATGTCGCGGATGCCGCAGTTGGAAAAGTTCGCCCTGAAGCATGACCTCAAGATCATCTCTATCGCCGATATTGTCGCCTATCGGATGCGTAAAGAGTTGATGGTGCGGCGTGCGGCGGAAACGGTTTTACCGACGCCCTTCGGTGGTAATTTCACCGCCGTTGCTTATGAAAATGACGTAGATAATGCTCAGCATATTGCTCTCGTCAAGGGGACGTTGAATCCTGATAAGCCGATTTTGGTCCGCGTTCATTCCGAATGTTTGACCGGTGATGTCTTTGGCTCGGAGCGTTGCGATTGCGGTGAACAGCTTCATGCCGCCATGGCCCAGATCGAGAAGGAAGGCAGCGGTGTCATCCTTTATATGCGTCAGGAAGGGCGGGGTATTGGACTGATTAACAAACTTAAAGCTTATGCCTTGCAGGATGAAGGCTATGATACCGTCGAGGCCAATCATGCTCTTGGTTTTGATGACGACTTGCGTGATTACGGCCTTGGCGCACAAATTCTGAGTGAGCTCGGAATTCGTCAATTGAGGTTGATGACCAACAACCCCAAAAAAATTGTCGGTCTCGAGGGCTACGGCCTCGAGATTGTAGAGCGTGTTTCAATTGAAATGCCGCCCCACAGCAGTAATCTTAAATATTTGAAAAACTAAAACGTGAAAAAAATGGGGGCATATGCTCGATCACTTGGATGAAGAGTAAGAGGAGGCAATTCATGCCAGAAATTATCGAAGGAAATCTCGATGCCAAAGGTTTTCGTTTTGGTATCGTCGTCAGCCGGTTCAACAGCTTTATTTGTGATCGCCTTCTTGAGGGTGCTCTGGATACGCTGAACCGTCATGGGGCGGACATTGACACCACTCCGGTGGTTAAGGTTCCGGGGCTTTCGAGATCCCGTTGGCCGCGAAAAAATGGCAACCTCAGGAAAATATGATGCAGTGATTTGCCTGGGTGCTGTTATCAGGGGGGGACGCCCCACTTTGATTATGTTTGCGCTGAGGTGACCAAAGGGATTGCTGCCGTTTCGCTTGAATCTGGTCTTCCCATTGCTTTTGGCGTCCTGACCACAGATTCGGTTGAGCAGGCGATTGAACGGGCCGGAACCAAGGCTGGAAATAAAGGTGTTGAAGCAACAATGAGTGCCATTGAGATGGTCAACCTGCTCGGAGCTGTATAATCGATGGCAAACAATCGGCGTATCGGGCGCGAATGTGCACTAAAAATGCTGTTTGCCCACAAGATTGACACCGATCAATCTGACCTGGACAATCAGTTTGAATCGTTTTGGGCCAATTTCCGTTTTGCTGAAGATGCTCTGGGAGAGCCTCTGGAATCAAATGATGCCCCCCTCTCAACGGCGGCACGTTTGTTTGCCGAGGCCCTGGTTAAAGGGGTGGTGGAATATTGCCCGGCAATTGATCAGAAAATTGTTGCTGTGGCAAAAAACTGGTCCATTGAGCGTATGGCGCCAGTTGATCTGTCGATCTTGAGGATTGGTGCTTTCGAACTGCTCTATCGTCCGGATATTCCGGCTCGTGTTTCGATCAATGAAGCTATTGAGATTGCAAAAAGGTACGGGACCAAGGAATCGCCGGCTTTTATCAATGGTCTGCTGGATAAAATTGGACAGCAGGCTGAGTCATAAACTAATTTAATATGAATTGAGGTTTCCATGAGTGCTATCAATGTAGGACTGCTCGGTTTCGGTACGATCGGTACTGGGGTCGCTAGGGTCTTCGAGAATAATTCTGAAATTATTCATCAACGTCTGGGTAAAGAGCTCAAGCTGGTTAAAATTGCGGATCTTGATATTACGACCGATCGTGGTGTAACACTGGATACCGGCATGTTAACGACTGACGTTGAAGAAGTCATCAGCAATCCGGACATTGATGTGGTGATTGAGCTTATCGGCGGCTATGAACCAGCCAAGAGTTTCATTCTCAAAGCGATAGAGCAGGGCAAGCATATCGTGACGGCCAATAAGGCTCTTATGGCGTTGCATGGACAGGAAATTATCGAAGCGGCCAACCGTAACAATGTCAATGTTATGTTTGAAGCTGCTGTGGGGGGTGGAATCCCAGTAATTTCAGCGATCAAAGAAAATCTTTGTGCTAACAAGTTTCAGTCTGTCCTCGGGATTCTGAATGGCACTTGTAATTTCATTCTCACCAAAATGACCGATAAGGGGAGTGATTTTGCTCCGGTTTTGAAGGAAGCTCAAGATCTTGCTATGCCGAGGCCGACCCGACCTTTGATATTGAAGGTGTTGATACTGCCCATAAGATTTCTCTGTTGTCAGCGCTCTGTTTTGGAACCAGGGTCGATTTCGATCAGGTTTATACTAAAGGGATCACTGAAATCTCAGCTATTGATATCAAGTTTGCCGGACAGATGGGTTATAAGATCAAACTGCTGGCGATCGGTAAAAATCATGGTGACCAGATTGAAGTTCGGGTTCATCCGACCATGATTCCTGATACCTATCAGTTAGCCGAAGTCGATGGTGTTTTTAATGCTGTGCGTATGATTGGTGATTTGTCGGACCGACCTTGCTCTACGGCAGTGGTGCCGGAATGGACGCGACTGCCAGTGCGGTCATGGGCGATGTCATCTCTATCGCGCGTGAACATATCGCCGGCGGCAAGCCGCGGGTGCCGATCATGGGGTACTGCGCTGATTCGATCAAGGACCTTCCGATCAAGCCGATGAGTGAGATTATCAGCCAGTATTACCTCCGTTTTACCGCCCTTGACCAGCCCGGCGTTCTGGCTGCGATTTCAGGTTGTCTCGGTGAGTATGACATCAGTATCTTGTCGATGATTCAACCCAAGAGGGATGATTGTGATTCTGTGCCGATCGTTATCATGACCCATGAAGCGAAAGAGGCTGATATTATTGCCGCTCTGGAGAAGATTGAAAAACTTGATATCATCACAGAACCGACCAGGCTGATCAGGGTTGAAAACGACCTGGGTTGATATGGATTGACGCAGAAAAACAAGAAAGCCGCCTCGCAAGGGCGGCTTTCTTGTTTTTATTGAGCTGGGATACTCTATCGATGTGTCGAAATTTCGGGTTCAACAATATAGCGTTTGATCTTGCGTGTTGTGGTTTTGGGGAAATTCATCTTCGCGAAGGGTGAATTTTTTTCACGCGCTTGTAGTCAGCCAGATCTTTGCCGTAAGCAAGAACTTCATTGCGTATGATCTCTTCGATCTCTTTAGCCGACAAAGGTGATCCGTCGCGTTCTTTGGCCAAGGCGAATAGCGCCTCTTCGTTGGGGAAGATGACGGCATAGACCTCTTCGGCAGTGGCGCTGACCTTATGGCCATAAACCATGATTTCGGCAATGTATGGACTTTTGAGCAGCTGGTTTTCTATCTCTTCCGGGTAAACGTTTTTGCCGTTAGGAGTAACAATCAGATTTTTCACCCGGCCGCAGATTTTGAGCATTTTGTCTTCATCAAGCGCCCGAGGTCGCCAGTGTAATACCAGCCATCCCGTAAAACTTCTTTGGTTGCCTGGTCATTTTTATAGTAGCCGAGCATGACGTTAGGGCCTTTGACGACAATTTCTCCCTCCCCTTCGGCATTGGGCTTATCGATTCTTATCTGGATGTCGTCGAGCACCTCGCCGACCGTACCAGGCTTGCTTTTGAAAGGGCTCTCTGCCGAAATAACCGGAGAGGTCTCGGTGATACCGTAGCCCTGGAGGAGGTTGAGGCCCAGGTCGCGATAGCCCTGCGCAACTGCTGGGTCAAGAGCGGCCCCACCGCTGACAAATGTGGTCTGGGGACCGATCGCCTGCTGAACCTTGCTGGTGACGAGTTTACGTGTAACGGTAAATTTGTAGAGCAGGCGCGATGTCGATTTTGACTCGATGTTTTCATGATGCGATCCAGGAGCAGCTTGAAAACGGCGGGGACCCCAAGCAGGAAAGTCGGCTTGATTTCGGCTAAATTGTCACCCAGTTTTTTGATAGACTGGGCAAAGCTGACTCGACCTCCGAGTGAGAGGGGTAAAAGAATCCCGCAGACTTGCTCAAAGACATGGTTGATCGGCAGGAAAGAAAGGGTTTGAATGTTGTTGTTGAGCTGAAAGCGCTGGATGGCCGCTTGAATGTTGGAGACGATATTTTTGTGACTGAGCATCGCTCCCTTGGATCGACCTGTGGTCCCGGAAGTGTAGAGAATGACGGCAATGTCTTCAGGGCGATTTGATGAAATCGGCAGGCGTTCTGCCGAGAAAATATCCATGTAGGCGAACAACCGCCCTTCCTTGATCAGCCGATGACGGATGATTTCAGCATCATCAAGGAAATTGACATTTTTCTTTTTTTTATCTTTGTCCGGGCTCTGATCGGTGAGAAGCGCATGTGCTTCAACTGCGGCCAATTCGATTTCTTTGCAGCGTTCTCCCGGAATTTCCAGATCCGAAACCAGAGCTTTCCACAGCAATGAAAGTCTGTCCATGGCATCATTTGCGGGATTGTGGTCGACCAGATCCGCTAATGGTGTATCGATGAGAATGATTTTTTTAATTTGGGGAGATCATCAAGAACATCAAGTAGAATTTCAAACTGGGGCTGACCGACAAACACCGCCTGAGCGTCTGAATCGTTAAGAATGTGTCTGAGTTCAGTTGCTTTCAGCTCTTTATCGACCGGGACAGCGACACAGCCCGCACGCAGGACGGACAGGTAGGCCGCAACCCAGCGTGGTGACGATGGACCGAGCAGGGCAACGTGGGCTCTGTCTTTTATGTCCAGACTGTGGAGTCCGGATGCGAGCTGTTCGACGGTATCCCAGAGCTTTTTATAGCTGAGCTCTTTCCAGTTATTCTTATGCTTATGACACAGGGCGACCTTGTCATGATGCTGCTGACAGCTTGTATAGATCAGTTGATCAATTGTCTGCACAATCGAAACTCCTTTGGCTTTTGTCATATTTCCGTTCAGACATTGCATTTCTGTGAAAACAATGGTTTACTTTATCTTCGTCCTCGAAATCAGGCAAGCTTGAAAACATTTCGTTCTGTTGAAAATCACTTTTCTGAAAAAAACAGAATAAAATTGAGAAAATGGCTTGACAGTCTTTGTCTTGATTCGTTATAAGTACGCCGCAGTTTGGATGCAGGCACGTAGCTCAGTGGGAGAGCACTACCTTGACACGGTAGGGGTCGGCGGTTCAATCCCGCCCGTGCCTACCAGATGCTGCATACATTCAAACGACTGAACTGACACGAGGCATCTTTATGATGCCTTTTTTTTATTCTGGAGAATGATCATGGCCGAGATTCAAATCGAACTTCCCGATGGCACTTGTAAAGATGTCGAGAGCGGAACAACGCCATACGATATTGCACTGTCAATTGGCGAGGGGCTGGCACGCCAGTCGATCGCAGCGCGCTTTAATGATGATCTTGTCGACGTGACATCGCCGTTGAAAGATTCGGGTCGGCTGGCTCTGATCACGCAAAACTCCCCTGACGCTCTTGAAATCATTCGCCATTCATGCGCACACCTGATGGCTCAAGCGGTCAAGGAGCTGTATGGGGATGAAGTGCAGGTCACGATCGGTCCTGCGATCAAGGATGGCTTTTATTACGATTTTTACAGCGAGACCAAGAAGTTTGTTCCTGAGGATTTTCCTGTTATTGAAGCTAAAATGGCAGAACTGGCCAAGGAGGATCAGGAAGTCACCCGCGAGGTTCTGCCACGTGATGCTGCCATCAGCATGTTCCGTGATATGGGCGAAGCTTATAAGGTTGAATTGATCGAGGATCTTGATGCCGAGACAGTGTCGCTCTACCGTCAGGGAACTTCGTTGACCTCTGTCGTGGTCCTCACGTTCCAGAACTGGGGTGCATAAGCATTTAAGCTGACCAGCCTTGCCGGTGCTTATTGGCGTGGCGATGAGACAAAGGCCATGCTTCAGCGTATTTACGCTACCGCTTTCCAGAACAAGAAAGAGTTGAAAGCCCATCTGGCCCGCTTGGAAGAAGCTAAAAAACGAGACCATCGTCGCCTTGGACGTGAGCTGGATCTCTTCTCTTTTAGCGAAGAAGCAGGAGGCGGTCTGGTTCTCTGGCACCCCAAAGGGGCCATGCTGCGGACGATTATCGAGGATTTTGAACGTAAGGAACATCTCAAGCGCGGCTATGAAATCGTCGTCGGACCACAGATTCTCAAGACAGACCTGTGGAAGATGTCTGGCCATTATGAAACTATCGTGAAAACATGTATTTCACTGAGGTCGATGAGCAGAGCTACGGCGTCAAGCCGATGAACTGCCTGGCTCATATGCTGATTTACAAATCCAAACCGCGCTCTTATCGAAATCTCCCTGTGCGTTATTTCGAGCTCGGAACGGTCCATCGGCATGAAAAGTCGGGTGTTCTTCACGGGTTACTTCGGGTCCGCGGTTTTACTCAGGATGATGCTCATATTATCTGCCGGCCCGATCAGATCGACGCCGAAGTGAAAGGCGTGATGAGCTTTGTCCAGGATGTCGCTGGGATTTTTGGTTTTGAGTATTCGATGGAACTTTCGACCCGGCCGGAAAAATCGATCGGGAGCGATGCCGATTGGGACCGGGCGACCAGTGCTTTGCGGAGTGCTTTGGAAGACAGCGGGCAGCCGTTTGACATCAATGAGGGAGATGGCGCATTCTATGGCCCGAAGATCGATGTTAAGCTTAAGGACGCGCTTGACAGGGAATGGCAGTGTGCTACAATCCAGTGCGATTTTACCCTGCCTGAGCGGTTTGACCTGACATATGTCGGAACCGATGGTGAAAAGCACCGTCCAGTCATGCTGCATCGGGTTATTCTTGGTTCGATCGAACGCTTTATCGGCGTTCTGATTGAACACTACGCAGGTAGCTTCCCGCTCTGGCTTTCGCCGGTTCAGGCGATTGTCCTGAATGTGACCGATAATCAGGCCGAGTATGCCCAGCAGGTGTTTGAGCAGTTACGTGCTGCCGGCATCAGGGTTGAAATAGATCAGCGTAACGAGAAACTTGGTTTTAAGATCCGCGAAGCTCAGATGGCCAAAATTCCTTATATGCTGGTTATCGGTGATCGCGAGATGGAAGACAAGACTATTGCTCCGCGTTTCCGCGACGGGAAAAGTCTTGATCCTGTCGGTGTCGATAGGTTTATCGATTTTATTGCTGAGGAAACGTCAGCTTACAGATAGTGACTGGCCCGTTGTGGGCTTTTTATTGTGTTGCCATTAAAGAAGATATAGGAGACAGGTCATAGCTAAGGAAGCGAACATCAATGATGCCATCACCGCCCGCCAAGTTCGGGTGATTGATGACGAGGGTGGCCAGTTGGGAATCATGAGCCTGGATCAGGCACTGGCATTAGCTGAAGAACACGGACTTGATTTGGTTGAGGTTTCACCTCAGGCGAGTCCTCCTGTTTGTCGTGTCATGGATTACGGCAAATATAAATATCAGCTGGCAAAGCGTGCATCCGAGGCCAAGAAAAAACAGGTCAAGGTTGAAATCAAGGAAGTCAAAATGCGCCCGAAGACGGAGGAGCATGACTTTCAATTCAAGATGAAACACGCGCGTCGATTCCTTGAAGAAGGTAATAAAGTCAAGTTGACGATCATGTTCCGCGGGCGTGAGAATGCCCATCCTGAGCAGGGAACGATGCAGCTCGATAAAGCTGTTGAAGCATTGAAGGATATTGGACAGGTCGAGTCAAAGCCAAGCAAGATGGGTCGCTTCATGACCATGATGGTTGGCCGATAAAGAAGTGAACGGAATACCGGAATTTGGATAAATACGTAACAGGAGAGACAAATGCCCAAGATTAAAACTAATCGCGGTGCTGCGAAGCGTTTTCGTAAACCGGCACTGGAAAATCCGTCGGAACAAGGCTTTTACCAGCCATATTCTGACCAAAAAGACGACTAAGCGGAAGCGTGACCTGCGTCAATCGGTTATTGTTGCAAAAGCCGATGAGCGCAATATCGCCCAGTTAATTCCGTACATGTAAACAGATTGTCATCCCTTTCAGGATGACTGGTTGTGAACTGTGGGGACTTATCTCCCCCTGCAGATCCGGCCGCGGCTGATGCCGAAACTTTAACGAAGAAGGAGCAAGAGAGATGCCAAGAGTAAAAGAGGCTTTAAAGCCAGACGCCGTCGTAATAAAAGTACTAAAGCTTGCAAAAGGTTACCGTGGTGCCAGAAGCAAGTTGTTCCGTTCAGCAACAGAAGCTGTTGATCGTGCTCTGAATTACGCTTATCGTGACCGTCGTGTCAAAAAGCGGGATTTTCGTGCACTCTGGATTGCCAGAATCAACGCAGCTTCACGTGATAACGGTCTCTCCTATAGCCGCCTGATCCATGGCCTGAAGTTGGCAGATGTTGCATTGGATCGCAAAATTATGGCGGATCTTGCAGTAAACGACCCGAGTGGCTTTTCGGTTGTCGTTGAAACTGCCAAGGCTAAATTACAGTAAATAGCCTAATACCGTTTTAAGGAGATGGAGTTAGCGCTCCATCTCTTTTTTTTGTTCCGGTTCACTCACTTAATTCCATCACTGAAATTTTAACCTGAACCTGGTTTTACCGGGCTCAGTACTGGATTGATCTTATGAAAGAACGTTTGGAGATATTGCAGCAGGATGCTCTGAAGGCATTACAGGATGCGGTTGATCTTAAGTCGCTGCAGGATGTGCGCGTCGGTATTCTGGGGAAGAAAGGTGCCCTGACTGGAGTTATGAAGGGAATGCGAGATCTTTCACCTGATGACCGTCCCGCAGTCGGGAATCTGGTCAACGGTTTGAAGAGTCGCTTTGAGGAAGCCTTTACTCTGCGTCAGGATGAGTTGCAGACACAGGAGATTGCGGAGCGCCTCGCCAGTGAGAAAATAGATGTGACCATGCCTGGCCGCAAACGTGCCACGGGCAGTCTTCATCCTGTGACTTTGGTCACGAATGAAATCGTCGATATCTTTTCCCGCCTCGGCTTTACCGTCGAGGAGGGCCCGGAAATTGAGCAGGACTTCTACAATTTTGAAGCGCTCAATATTCCTAAGGATCATCCCGCTCGCGATATGCAGGACACTTTCTACATAAGTGAAGATCTGGTTTACGGACACACACATCGCCGGTCCAGATCAGGACAATGATGAACGCAGAGCCTCCGGTTCGCGTTATCGCCCCGGAACTGTCTATCGACGTGATTCCGATTTGACTCACAGTCCAATGTTTCACCAGATTGAGGGGTTTCTTGTTGACACGAAAGTGACCTTTGGTGACTTAAAGGGGATTCTGACTCATTTTTGAATGAATTTTTTGGTGATGGCCTTGAAGTCCGTTTCCGTCCCTCATTCTTTCCTTTCACCGAACCCAGTGCTGAGGTCGATATTGAGTGCGTGATCTGTGGTGGTAAAGGTTGCCGGGTCTGCAGTGGTACGGGGTGGCTTGAGATTCTTGGCTGCGGTATGATCGATCCCGCTGTTTTTGATTCAGTTCGCTACGATCCGTCAAAATACAGCGGTTTCGCATTTGGTATGGGCCTTGAGCGTATTGCCATGCTGAAATATGGCGTTAATGATCTGCGCCTGTTTTTTGAAAATGACCTGCGCTTCCTCAAGCAGTTTTGATATTGAAGTAAGGATTACGACAGATGATCGTTACCTATAATTGGCTTAAAGAATTTGTCGATTTCGACTATTCCCCCCAGGAACTCTGTGATCGTTTGACTATGCTGGGTCTTGAAGTAGATACTCTGGAGGAGATCGGCGGGGGTTTGGATTCCGTAATTGTCGCTCGTCTGGAGTCGGTTGAGCAGCATCCGGACGCTAATCGGTTGACGGTTTGTCAGGTCAATAACGGGGCCGATATTGTGCAAGTTGTTTGTGGTGCAACGAACCACAAGACCGGTGACCTGGTCGCACTGGCTCAGCCCGGATCGGTCCTGCCCGGTGATTTTAAAATCAAGAAATCAAAGATCCGTGGGACAGGTTTCCATGGGAATGCTTTGCTCGGAAAAAGAATTGGGTATTGCCGACGATGCTGCTGGAATCATGATTCTTGATTCTGATTCTGGAGCTTGGCCGGCCGGTTTTTGATGCGCTCAATCTCAAAGATTTCATGATCGAAATCGGTTTGACACCAAACCGTCCCGACTGTCTGAGTGTAGTTGGTGTCGCCCGTGAAGTGGCTGCTATGTGCGGGCAGAAATTGCGTCTCCCTGCCCCTGAAATCAGTGCGTCGACCGAGACGATTGAATCGAAAACGTCAATAACGATTGAAGATTCAGAATATTGCCCACGCTATGCTGCACGTATGATTTCAGGCATCGAGATTGGTCCCTCACCGGAGTGGTTGGTCCGTCGTCTAGAAGCCGTTGGTATGCGCTCGATCAACAATGTCGTTGACGTGACTAACTATGTCATGATGGAACTGGGGCATCCGTTGCACGCGTTTGATTTTAATTTCCTTGAAGAGGGACGTATTGTCGTTAAGCGCGCTCAGGATGGTGAAAAATTCACAACCCTTGATGACCAGCAGCATACGATGACCGGTGCAGACCTGATGATTTGTGACGGTAAGCGTTCCGTCGCTATTGGTGGTGTCATGGGTGGTCAGAACTCCGAGGTCCAGGAGAATACCCAGACTGTTTTACTTGAGGCCGCCTATTTCAAACCGACAGCGATCAGAAGAACCAGTAAGCGCTTGGCCTGCATACCGAAGCGTCTCATCGTTTTGAACGTGGTGCCGATATCGATATGGTTCCCGTCGCTCTGGATCGTGCGGCCGGGCTGATTGCTGAACTTGGTGGTGGTCAGGTCTTGTCGGGGATGATAGATAATTATCCGCGTAAGCTTGACTCTGTTGAAATAGAACTGCGACAACAAAAGGTGGAAGCGTTACTTGATATTGCGATTGATTGTGAAACCATTCAGGTTTTGCTGGAGTCGATCGGTTTACAGGTCAAGCCCGGGACCGCGGTCGATTGTTTATGCGTGACGGTTCCGAGTTTCAGGCCCGACATTGAACGAGAGGTTGATCTGGTTGAAGAGGTTGCCAGGCTTTACGGCTACGATCGTATCCCCGTAACCATGCCGGTTGGAACTGTTGACGCCAAGCTGCCTTCGCTCAGCCTGAAGACACAACGTCAATTGCGTCAATTAATGGTTAATAACGGATTTTCAGAGGCAATGAACTATTCATTTATAGCCGCTGATTCTATGGAAAAATAGGTTTGGCTGCCGACGATCCACGCATGTCCAATGTCGCGATCATGAATCCGCTTTCTGAGGATCAGGCTGTTATGCGAACCAGTCTGGTCCCGAGTCTATTGGAAACGGTTTCAAGAAATCTCAGCTACAGAAGTTCCGATCTGAGCCTGTTTGAATTACGTCCGGTGTTCTTGAGTCAGGGAGATCACGCGAAATGTCATGAGCGTTTGACCCTGACGGCTGTGATGTCTGGTCGACGTGAGCCTGAAGGCTGGGCGCAGTCCGCCGATGCAGTTGATTTTTATGACCTGAAAGGTGTTGTTGAGGGCGTGATTTCGGCCCTGAATCTTGGTGATGCGTCGTTTGATGCAGGACACTCTCAGAACTATTTTCATCCGGGCAAGTCATGCCGTCTGATGATTGGCCGGGATGTCATCGGTTTTCTTGGTGAGGTCCATCCACAGGTTCTGAGTCGGTTCAGTATCGATCAGCCGGTTTACCTGTGTGAACTGGATGTTGAAAAAATGATCTCTCTTGCGGGTAATTTTGCTAAATTCAAGCCGCTATCACGTTTTCCTGATATGATTCGTGACAGTGCTCTTTTGCTCGACGAGTCAATCCGGGCTTCTGAGGTGATGGATATTGTTCAACGCACAAAGCTTAAGTCGCTTGAGAGTGTCAACCTGTTTGACCTTTATACAGGGAAGGGGATTCCGGAAGGTAAGAAGAGTCTGGCGATCCGGGTGCGCTATCGTGACCTGGAAAAAACCTTAACAGAAGAAGAGGTCACCAAGTTCCATGACAAGCTGATCCGTTCTCTCTGTCATCAACTTGGTGCAGAAATTCGTTGATAGCCCTTGCGGCAATGAATTCTGTATGGTAAAGTCCTTAAATATTAGATAGATAGTAATGAATATAACGCCTGCAAGGCATAGCAGGAGGGATCATGACAAAAGCAGATTTGATTGAAAGTGTTTACTTGACGACCGGTTTTCCAAAAAGAATCCGCCGCAATTGTCGAGATGGTTTTTGATTTGATGAAATCAACCTTGGAACAGGGTGAAAAAATCAAGATAGCCGGTTTTGGCAACTTTGTCGTCAAGGAAAAGGCCTCTCGTCGTGGACGCAATCCTCAGACGGGAAGTGAAATTGAGATAAGTGCACGCAAAATACTGACGTTTAAACCAAGTCAGGTTCTCAAGGCGTCCATTAACGAAGATGTCTAGTATCTCTGAGCTCTGTAGTGGAAATACCTGACAAGCTCTATTTAAATCGGTGAAGTTGCAGCATTGCTGGAACTGAAACCCATGTTCTCCGCTATTGGGAGACTGAGTTTGCGCAGTTGAAACCGGTTAAAAGTCGTACTAATCAACGTCTCTATCGACGAGAAGATGTCGAAACAGCCCTGTTGATAAAGGACCTACTTTATCGGCAGGGCTTTACTATTGCCGGTGCCCGTCAGCAGCTTAAAATTGACGCTCGGGCCTTGCTTGCTCAGGTTGACAAAGTGACGCCCGAAGATCTTCTGAAAGATATTGAGGCCGATCTCCGGCGCTTGCGCCAACGTCTTTTAGACCTCAGTCGTTAGAAGATTCCTCCGTGCTGATTCTTGTTACCAATGATGATGGTGTCCGATCACGGGACTTATCGCCCTGGCCGCTGCGATGAATGAGATTGGCCGTGCTGTTGTCGTCGCTCCGGACAGAATCGCAGTGCTGTGGGCACGCATTGACGCTTGATCACCGTTGCGGGCAGAAGAAATCAAACCCGATGTTTTTGCTGTCGATGGGACTCCTACCGACTGTGTGAACCTTGGTGTTCACGGTTTGATTCGGGAACAGCCCGACCTGGTTGTCTCCGGCATCAACCGAGGCTCCAACCTGGGCGAGGATATTACCTATTCGGGAACAGTTTGCGCTGCTCTGGAGGCGTCGCTGATGGGGCTGCCCGCTTTTGCAGTTTCGCTTGATGCCTCTGTTTTTAAACAGGAGGATCTTGATGCTGCAGCATCTTATGCCGCTGTTCTTGCCCAGAAGATCCTTCAGACCGGTTTGCCCGGGGAAACCTTCCTCAATGTGAATATCCCGTCCGGACCGTGCAGCGGCGTTGAATTAACCCGTCAGGGGAAGAGGCGGTACGGGGACGAGGTCATCTGCAACCGGGATCCGAGGGGACGCAGCTATTACTGGATAGGTGGCTCCGAACTCGGTTTGAAGATATCCCGGCAGTGATTGTAATGCTGTCGCAGCCGGTAAATTTCAGTTACTCCTCTGAAAAGCAATATGACGCATGAAACGTCTTATCAGGAACTGTCGAGATGGACTTGGAGCGCTGCAGGAGTCTCTGGTGACTGATTATTCGATATCCAGACGGCGGATGGTTGATCAGCAGATCGTTGCTCGGGGGATAACAGACCAACGTGTGATCGGCGCGATGAGGCAGATTCCTCGTCATCTGTTTGTCGAATCGGGGCTCCAGAGCCACGCCTACAGTGATTCGTCATTACCCATTGGTGAAAAACAGACAATATCGCAGCCATTCATGGTCGCAGCAATGTCTGCGGCATTGGGCCTCAAGGGGGATGAAAGAGTGCTTGAGGTGGGGACCGGCTCCGGTTATCAGACTGCGGTTCTCGCTCATCTGGCAAGGCGTGTTTATTCGATCGAAAGAATCTCATCCTTAGCCGCTAAAGCCAGAAAAGTTCTGGATCAATTACGTCTGAGCAATATTAATATCAAGCTTGGTGACGGGACGATGGGATGGAAAGATCAGGCTCCCTTTGATGCTATTCTTGTTGCCGCCGGATCCCCAGATATCCCCGCTGAGTATTTAGCTCAACTCGAGATCAACGGGACACTGGTGCTTCCCGTCGGGGATCGGGAACAGCAGGTCCTCGTTCGGGTCATCCGCCTGGAAGACGGAAGCTTCAAGCGTGAGCAGATGATGGGATGCCGGTTTGTTCCCCTTATCGGCGAGCAAGGGTGGCAGGAAGAGTCTCTCTGATGAAGTTATTCCGACGTCTGTATGATTGGGTGCTCTCCTGGGCGGACACGCCTTATGGAACTCCGGCGCTATTTTTTTTGGCCTTTGCCGAAGCCAGTTTTTTTCCCGGTTCCTCCCGATGTTCTCCTGATGGCTCTGGCTCTGGCTGCCCCCGCACGCTCTTATCGTTTCGCCCTGATAACATCCGTAGGTTCCGTTGCCGGTGGTATTCTGGGTTATGCTATCGGTTGGGGATTTTGGGGGGCTGTGGAGCCGTATTTTTACCAATATGTTCCGGGAGTCAATGCCACTGGCTTTGAACATGTCCGCATGCTTTTCGAGCAGTACGGATTCTGGACTGTTTTTGCCGCAGGCTTCACTCCAATTCCATATAAAATTTTCACAATCTCGGCAGGAGTTTTTCAGATCAGCCTGCCGGTTTTTATCGTTGCTTCCTTAATCGGGCGAAGTTTGCGTTTTTTTCTGGTAGCGGCAACATTTTATTATTTCGGCAACTCCGCCCGTAATTTGATTGAAAATATTTTAATCTGTTTCTATTCTTCTGCTCGCTGCTATTATCATTGTGATTCTCTTAATCAAGCGCTTGCTTAGCTTCCTGTGTCAGTGACAGGTATGGAACAGGTTCAATTCAATTGTTGAAATAAACTCCTTCCTGGTTACGTCGACTGTCTGTCATTTCCTTTATCGTTGGGAGCTTGTTGCTTCTGGGCTGTGAAACCGGAGTCTATCACACCGTAAGGCCGGGACAGACTCTTTATCGGATCAGCAAGACGTATGGCATAAATGAAGCATATCTGGCCAGAGTCAACAGAGTTCAGGACCCGGCTCAACTCAAAGCGGGAGCCAGGCTCTATATCCCTGGAGCAGAGCGTGTACGTCATGTTTCTGTGGTTAAGCCAGTACAAAAAAGCTTGTAACAAAGAAAACACGTCCAGCGAACACAAACACTTCGAAAACCACTGCGGTTGTTCAAAAAACAACATCAGAGCCAGTCCGGAAAATACAGAAGGCAATCCCAGCAAAAGCGACCAGTGTAAAAAATTACGCTGGCCGCTGCGAGGGAAATTGTACGCTCATTCAGTAGCGAGGCCAGGGCTGGAGGTGGCAAGGGGATAGAGATTGGTGTCAGGGCCGGGAGTCCTGTGGTTGCTGCCGAGGCTGGAAAAGTTATCTACAGCGGTGACGGTGTCAATGGTTATGGTTTCCTTATTATTATCCAGCATGAAAATGATCTCTTTACCGTCTACGGTTTTAATAGCAGCAATGCTGTCAGGCAGGGGGATTTTGTCAGTAAGGGTGAAAAAATAGCAGTTTCGGGTGTTCCTCCGGCCGGTGGACAGGCCAGATTGCATTTTGAGGTTAGAAAAGGCAAGCAAGCTGTTAATCCGATTTTGTACTTGCCATGACCGATGTTCAACCTTAGACTGTTTTATTGTTTTTATTGTTTTTATTGTTTTTATTGTTTTTATTGGTTTTTTCGTAACTCACGGACCGTTGTAACTGTCGAAAATATCCAGACGTGGCCGTTGACGAAAGCTATGTTTTCTTACGAAGAAAATAATCTGCACTTGGTGTGATGTCGTTGCGGGGAGGAGAGTATGCAGGACTTTGGTTCTGATTACGATGAATCGGCTGACTCTGATCGGAAAAGTGATAATGATATGGATGGGTTTACCGAAATAGAATTGGAAGGCAACGGTAAACCATCTCAGTCGGTTGAGAAGGTTTATGCGGCTGATGACGAACAGGCAACTGCAGACGCAATCAAGATTTACCTTAAGGAAATTCAGAAGAGTAATCTGTTGACGGCTGAAGATGAGCGTGAGTTGGCAGGCTTGATAGCCCAGGGGGACGATGCTGCCCGGGATCGTATGATCGAATCCAATCTGCGTCTTGTCGTGAAAATAGCCAAGCGCTATATGAATCGTGGACTTCCTTTTCTCGATTTAATCGAAGAGGGGAATATGGGCCTGATCAAAGCGGTTGAGAAATTTAAAGTCAGTAAGGGGTGTCGCTTCTCAACTTATGCTACCTGGTGGATTCGCCAGTCGATTGAGCGTGCTCTGGTGAATCAGAGTCGCACCATTCGACTGCCTGTCCATGTCGCGGACGATATCAATAAGCTGGTCAAGATTAATCGTGAGTTGGTTCAGAAGCTGAAACGTGATCCGACAGATGAAGAAATTGGTGACGCAATGGGGGTCGAGCCTTCTTATGTCCGCAGGATGATGATTTTGGTCAAGAAAACCTATTCCATCGAACATCCCATGGGCGATAATGAGGACTACAGCCTGATCGATACGATTGAAGACACAAATTTGGTTGATCCCGGCAAGATGATAGAAGACTTGGATCGTTTTGCTCATGTCCTGGAATGGATGGACGACCTCAACGAGAATGAACGCGAAATTCTGGCCATGCGCTTTGGACTTGATGACCGTGAACCTCAGACTCTTGATACCATCGGACAGAAGTTCGGTGTGACACGTGAACGCATCAGGCAGATTGAAGCGAAAAGTCTGACCAAACTGAAAAAAACATTGCAGGAACGCTTTTCAGAGGAAGATGGCCAGTAGAGGAGAGGACCGATGGAAGAACTGAAGGGGATTATCCGCGATATTCCCAATTTCCCTAAAAAGGGGATTGTGTTTAAAGATATTACAACCCTGCTGGCAGATGCCAAGAGTTTTCACCGCATGGTGGACTTGATGGCTCATCGATACGTTGGCCTGAAAATTGATCAAATTGTTGGTATCGAAGCACGTGGGTTTATTCTCGGTGCGGCTCTGGCGTATAAGCTGGGTACCGGTATTACTCTCGTTCGTAAGCCGGGGAAGCTGCCTTATAAAACCAGCAGTGTCAGCTATGAACTGGAATACGGTACAGATACGCTTGAAATGCATGAAGATGCTCTGAAAGAGGGCGATCGGGTCATTATTGCCGACGATCTATTGGCGACAGGTGGAACCATGGCTGCGGTAGTCGCTCTGGTGGAAAGACATGGCGCCATATTGCATGAATGTGCCTTTATGGCAGAGCTGGAATTTCTGAAAGGCCGTGACCGGCTGCCTGATGGAAAAGTTTACAGCCTGCTTAAGTTTTAGGGTCGGGCTATAATTCGGTCCTGCCATTGCTAAACGCTCTCTTTTTCGTTTTCAAGAGCGGCTCTTTGAGGTATAAGTTGTCGCTGAAATTTTAACTGCTAGGCCCTCGTAGCTCAGCTGGATAGAGCAACCGCCTCCTAAAAAAGAATTTGGGCGCTTGTGATGGAAACGTGCAAGCGGATGTTGTCAAATTCGGGGAAACCTTAACAGATTATGCTGATGGCAATCCCGAGCCAAGCCCTGCAAAGGGAAGGTGTAGAGACTTTACGGCAACCACCTAAGTCTGATCGATAGGGTGAAGAGAAAGTCCAGACCACAAACGTGTTCAAGGCAGTGAAAGCTGTAGTGGTATGAAGCGGTAGGCCACAGGTTCAAATCCTGTCGAGGGCGCCAATAAGGAACCCCCGTCTCTTTTGAGGCGGGGGTTTTGTTTATTCCTGAATCTGCGTTATTCGTCCCAGAGATTGTCCATGGTATAGGGCCCACCTTCCAGAATCCAGGAAGATCCGGTACCATAGCGCCGGTTGATGTTCAACTGGGCAATTGCCTGCAGATCCTCATTGGTCAGGTTTAGTTCCGTCGCTGATAAATTCTGCCTGATCCGCGCGGGATTAACAGATTTTGGGATGACCGAAGCCCCTTGTCGCAATACCCAGTTCAACAGCACCCTGGCAGCACTGACACCATGACGCTCTGCAATGCTGACAATTGTGGGTTCCTCAAGCAGGACCGGTTCGTCTGCGACCTTCAGACGTTCCGGTCGGTCTGGAGAACCGAGTGGCGAGTATGCGGTGATGTGGATCCCGTTGTCGCGACAGTACTGAAGCATCTCCTTCTGCTGCAGGTAGGATGCAGTTCAATCTGGTTGACCTCCGGTTTGATGTGGGCTTTCTGGTTCAGATCCTGCAATTTTTTGATACTGAAGTTGGATACACCAATATGCCGACATAAGCCTTTCTGGACCAGTTTTTCCATGGCCGCCCAGGTCTCGCTTAAGGGACAGTCGTCCAGAGAAATCTGTTCCTCTGGCTTTTCCGGCAGCCAGACGCCGGCTTTTTGTGCGACCGGCCAATGTATGAGGTAGAGATCCAGATAATCGATCTGCAGATCCGTCAGAGTTTTTCGATGGCGACGGGAACATCCTCTGGCAAGTGATAGCTGTTCCACAGTTTTGAGGTGATCCACAACTCCTCACGGTGACGGTTCCATCATTGAGGCACTCTCTCAATGCCTGTCCGATTCGGCTTCGTTTCCGTAAATCAAAGCACAGTCAATGTGTCTGTAACCGAAGTGAATTGCTTCCTTGACGGCCTTGTAAACCTCGCCTTTGGCTGATTTCCAGGTACCAAGGCCAATGACGGGCATCTGATCACCATTGCGGAATAGAACTGTCTTCATCGTTTTCGCCCCTTTTAGAGTTGAGTGTTTTACAGTCAGGGAAAAGGACTTTTATTGAGCCAATTGACGAATTTTATTTTGGGTGCATCCCATTTTATTGAAATATCTGCGGCGCATTTAACCACAAGCTTTGCATAATCGGTCCAGGTCAGATCCGGATGGACGTTAATGTCCCAGGCAAGACTGATTGCTGCGATGACGCGATCGCGGTAATCGTAGATAGGAGCACCAACGCAACGGGTGCCTTTTTCATTCTCTTCGTCATCAATTGCCCATCCACGTTCCCTGATCTGTTTGATTTCTTTCATCAGAATGTCGAACGTGGGGATTGTCTTTTTTGTTATCAGTTGCAGTTTTCTGTCCGGGTAGAGAGCTTCTATCTCACTGTCTTTAAGCCCTGACAGCATTGCTTTACCCAGCGATGTGGTATGCATCGGAAGGCGCTTGCCGATAATCGTATAACGTCTGAGGCTATGATAGGTCTCGACCTTATCCATATAGACAACTTCAGCCTCATCCATAATGGCAAGAAATGTTGTCTGACTGTTGCCTTGGTCAGTTGATTGAGAAATGGAATCGCCTCTGTTTTCAACTCCAGGCTGTTAAGGTAGAGACTGGCCAGCTCTACGAAGCCGAGTCCCAGTTTGTAGTTTCCGGTCTCTTCCTCTTTTTCAACATAGCCGCGTTTACGCAGGGTCGTTAACAGACGATGGACTGTGCTCTTATGCAGATCGAGACGGCGACCGATTTCAGTCATTGGAATGCTGCGGGGTTCTCTTGACAGTAACTCGATTATGTCAAATGTACGATCTATTGATTGAACGCTCATAACTCTCTCTTCACTATATTGTCATCGGAATGAACTCCAGTACCACATTGAATTCTCAGGAAGCGGTCGTTATGGACTGGCGCAAGGATCAGAATCTTAGCGTGCTCATTCACTCCCGTCAATCAGTAAGGTCTTGTTTTTCAAAGAATATACAGAGTTTGGTCTCTCCCTGTTCTGCACTAAAGGTTGTCGGTGTCTTTTATTGTTTCCAGGACACGAACCGATTTTCTCTGACCACTTGTCGCACTTTTTGGTTGCTTGTCTGCGAATGTCTTGCTGATGAAGCTATGCTATATAAGCATATTTTTCTGTTTTGTGGCAATAGGTTTTATAATATGGAACATCGTTGAATTCATATTTATTTATGCTAGTCTGGCAGAATGGATCGAAAAGTTATGGTTTAAGTATCGTAAATATCTATAAATAAAAAGATTATCTATGGTTTTTATTGAAAAAATATTTATAATAAACATAAATATTGACAAATAATAAAAACTAGGTTTTATAATATGAAACTTATTTTGTTGATGGTGAGAGGGCGAGATGATTGCGTTGATGGAAGGGTGCATGCGTTGGTACGGACCGGAGGACAGGGTCACTCTGGCACATATAAGGCAGAGCGGTGCCACAGGAATCTATACCTCTCTGCACCAGATCCCTTACGGAAATATCTGGACTCGTAAGGCAATTCGTGAACGCAAAGAAGTTATTGACAATGCCGGGATGAGCTGGACAGCCGTGGAATCTTTACCTGTTCATGAGCAGATCAAAACCAGAACAGGGGACTATCAAACATATGTAAATAACTACAAGACATCGCTCCGAAATCTTGCCGCAGAGGGAATCCGGTTGGTTGTTTACAACTTCATGCCGGTCCTGGATTGGGTCCGCACTGATATGGCCTATACGCTGAAAGATGGATCGCAGTGTTTACATTTTGACCCGATAAAGTTTGCGGCATTTGAACTTTTTCTGCTTAAACGACAGGGTGCGGCCGGTGAATACTCAAAAAAACAGCTCAACGCTGCAGAGCATTTTTTCACAAGTTTGAGTGCTTCGGAAAAGATCAGCTTTGAAAAACAATTACCGATGTCTTTCCCGGCTGCAAGTTCGGTCTATCGCTTGATGACGTGCGAGCGATGTTGGAACAATACAAAGACATCGATGAGTCTCGCCTTAAAGATCACTTGGGCCTTTTTCTCAAAGAAGTCGTCCCTGTCGCTCGGGACGAAGGTGTCCGACTGGCTATCCATCCCGACGATCCGCCCTATCCAATCATGGGCTGCCGCGGATTATGTCCTGTGAGAGGGATATCAAAGATTTGCTGGCTATGAATGATAGCCCTGCCAATGGAATCTGCTTCTGCACCGGCTCCTTCAGTCCGCGAGCGGACAATGATCTTCCCGGTATGGTTAAGCGCTACGGGAAACGGATTCATTGTGTTCATTTGCGCAGCACCCAGCGCCAATCGGATGGCAGTTTTTTGAAGCGGATCATTTGGGTGGATCAATTGATATGTACGAGATCGTCAGAGCTCTGGTCGAAGAAATGAATCAGCGACGTGATGATGGAAGAGCTGACTGGCAACTTCCTTTCCGTCCTGATCACGGTCATACCATGCTTGACGACTTGGCGAAACCTGCACCCGCCAATCCCGGATATAGCGCAATCGGGAGATTGCGTGGGTTAGCTGAAATACGAGGTCTGCAGCTGGGAATAGCGAGAAGTTTAACGATTTGAACATGAGGAGAATAAAAGATGTCTGAAGCATTTGCGGTTAAGCCAAAGGATCAATGTCGTTTCGATATCCTGTCACTTGGTGAGGTCATGCTGCGCCTTGATCCCGGTGAGGGGAGAATACGGACAAGCCGTCAGTTCCGTGCCTGGGAAGGTGGTGGTGAATATAATGTGGCCAGGGGCTGCGCCGTTGTTTCAAGCAACGAGCCGCTGTCGTAACTGCATTTGCCGATAACGAAGTGGGACTGCTGATGGAAGACTTGATCCTGCAGGGAGGTGTCGACCCCTCTCTGATCAAATGGGTGGACTACGATGGTATCGGCCGGGCTGTACGCAACGGCCTGAACTTCACCGAACGCGGCTTTGGGATTCGTGGCGCTGTCGGTTGCTCTGATCGCGGCAATACCGCTTCATCCCAGCTCAGGGTGGGAGACATTGATTGGGAGCATATCTTCGGCCGACTGGGTGTGCGCTGGTTTCACACCGGCGGTATCTTTGCCGCCCTGTCTGAAACAACGGGTGAAGTTGTCATTGAGGCAGCGAAAATAGCTAAAAAGCATGGAACGATCGTATCCTACGACCTTAACTATCGACCCTCCCTGTGGAAAGGTTTCGGTGGTATCAAAAAATGCCAGGAAATAAACCGCCGTATTGCTGAGTATGTCGATGTCATGATCGGGAATGAAGAAGACTTCACAGCCTGTCTTGGCTATGAAGTCGAAGGGGCGGACGAAAACTTGACCGAACTGGAGATATCCTCATTCGAAAAGATGATTGAAAGGGCTGTTGCCGAGTTTCCGAATTTTAAAGCCACGGCGACAACCATGCGCGGGGTCAAGACCGCGACGATCAATGATTGGGAGCCATGTGTTGGTTTGACGGTCGGTTTTACTCCTCTGTGCATCGTCCGGATCTTGAAATCATGGATCGGGTCGGTGGCGGTGACAGCTTCGCTTCGGGGTTCATTTACGGGCTGATGGAATTAGGCGACCCTCAGCAAGCCGTTGAGTATGGGGCTGCTCACGGTGCTCTGGCGATGACGACGCCTGGGGATACGACGATGGCCTCTTTGGCAGAAGTTGAAAAGATCGTTGGCGGAGGTGGTGCTCGCGTCGATCGATGAGATGATTATCGCAAGGTCAGACAGGCTGTTTATAAGCCTGTCTGACTTTTTTGTTATGGAGGTCATGGTGAAAGAAGAAAACCCTGAAGTCCTGGTCAACGCCGATGAATTACGTATGCTGGTTGCAGATAAGCTGGTTTCAGCCGGGCTGAACCGACCTCATGCAGAACTGACTGCCGATGTTCTTGTCAGTGCAGATTCACGCGGTGTTCATTCTCATGGAGTTATTCGAACTGAGCACTATGTCAAACGTCTTATTACTGGCAGCCTGAACCCTAGCCCCAACTTCACCTTTCGTAAAATCCGTAGCGGCAGCGGAATCTTTAATGCTGACGGCGGCATGGGCCATGTCGCCAGTGTCGAAGCAATGACCAGGGCCGTTGAGATGGCACCCGAAACGGGTATTGCCATGGTTGGCATAGAGGACAGCAGTCATTGCGGCGCACTGTCCTATTTTGTCTCCCGGGCGACCGAAAAGGGGATGATCGGCATCGCTCTTGTTCAGACAGACAAATGTGTCAGTCCTTTTGGCGGCATCAAACCTTTCTTCGGCACGAATCCGATCGCTTTCGGGTTTCCCTGTCAAAAGCATCCGGACGTTATTATCGACATGGCGACCAGTCATGTTGCCTATGGAAAAATCCTCCATGCTCGAGAGAAAAATATAGAAATACCGCCAGAATGGGGATTGGACGAAAATGGTCACCCGACAACCGATCCTCATTCGGTTCGTGGAATAAGCCCTCTTGGCGGGTACAAGGGGTATGCCTTGGGGATGGCTATTGATGTCCTGACCGGTGTCCTGCTCGGCGCCCGGTTTGGCCCCCATATTACCGCCATGTATGGAGATTATGAGCGTAGGCGTCATCTCGCTGCGTTGATGATCGCTATTGATCCATCGACTTATACGGAGGCGGATTTTTTAGGAGCAGATGGATGCCATGATCGATCAACTTCACGCGGTCCCGGCGGGTCCCGGATTTGACCAGGTTATGGTTCCTGGCGATCCTGAATTGATCAATGAAGCCAAAGCGAAAGAGCGCGGTGTCGCCGTTGTTGCTTCAACCTACGCCTATCTTCAGTCAGGAGAATGAACATGGCACAAAATGAATCCGATGTTCAGGTCGATGCCGATGTCCTGCGTGCGCTGGTCAGTAAAAACTTGAAGCGACCGGTCTGCTTGCGTCCCATGCTGAACAGACGGCGAATGTCCTGGTCAGTGCTGATATCCGCGGTGTTTACTCACATGGGGTCATCAGGGTGGAACACTATGTCAAGCGTCTTCTTGCGGGGAGTCTGAACATAAATCCAAATTTCAGTTTTCATAGACTTCGCAGCGGCAGTGGTCTGTTGAATGCCGACGGCGGAATGGGGCATGTTGCCGCGATAGAAGCCATGAATCATGCCATCGAAATGGCTGCAGATTCTGGCATTTCCATGGTCGGAATCGAAGACAGCAGTCACTGCGGTGCGCTTTCCTATTTCGTTGGTCAGGCGGCTGAAGAGAAGATGATTGGCATCGCTATGGTGCCGGGCGATAAACTTGTTGCTCCTTTTGGTGGCTGCCAACCTTTTTTCGGTGCCAATCCCCTGGCCATGGGATTTCCGTGCAATAAAAATCAGGATGTCATCATCGATATGGCAACCAGCCATGTCGCATTCGGCAAAGTGCTGCATGCACGTGAAAAAGGGACTTCTATTCCTGAAGGGTGGGGCCTCGATCAAGACGGGCAAGCGACAACCGACCCTCATCAGGTCAGGAGCCTCACGCCGTTTGGCGGATATAAAGGCTATGCCATCGGTATGGCGATTGATGTTCTGGCCGGTGTCCTGCTGGGGCTGCCTTCGGGGCCGCATATCAAGCCATGTATGCCGATTATGAACAAGCGTGAACTGTCGGGACTGATGATTGCCATCGATCCGTCAACCTTTATTGGTGTCGATAGCTTCATGGCGCAGATGGATGCCATGGTCGATCAGCTGCACGATGCAGATCCGGGCCCGGGTTTTGACAAGGTTCTGGTCCCCGGAGATCCAGAGCTTGAGAACCAAAAGGTCGCACTGAAGGATGGTGTCACCGTTGTTGCCTCAATTTATGACTATCTTCAGGGAGATTTATAATGCAGATGTTTGTCACGTTTTGGGACAAGGTGAACAAGACCGTGGTCGCACTGGAAAAAGGGGTGCTCATCGTTTTGTTTGTCAGCATGCTCTTCAGCGGAGCCCTTCAGATTATTGCCCGCTTTATTCTTCACACGCCGATCTCCTGGTCAGAAGAGATGTTGACCTATTCATTTGTCTGGTCGAGTTTTCTAGGTGCCAGCCTGGCGATTGAATCTCTGGCGCACTTCAATGTTGATCTGTTTATTTCGCCGCTTTCCGCCATTTTTTGCCAAGCTTGTTCTTTATCTGGTCTGGTCGATCATGCTCTGGTTCACCATGTTTCTTTTTTATAAGGGGCCTATTTAACTCAAATAAACAGGGCCCAGACTATGGATGTTCTTCCTCTGTCGATGATGTGGGCCTACCTGTCGCTGCCGGTGTCCGCTGCATTTATGTTTGTCCATACACTGGAAAAGCTTTTGACCGGTTCTTTTTTACCTGAGACACGCTAAGGGGAGGCTCTCATGGCAACGACACTGTTCCTGTTCTTTCTGGCCTTTCTGGTCTTTCAGATGCCGGTTTCCTTTTGCCTGATTATTTCAACTGTGCTGGCCATGTTTATCGCCAGCGATATCGATTCGATCGCCATTGTTTTAAAGCTGTTCCGGTCCTGCGGTAACTATCATTTGATCGCAATTCCTTTTTTTATCCTGGCCGGTGGTTTTATGGAATCGGGTGGTATCTCACGTCGCCTGGTTAACTTTTCTTCGGCGTTGATCGGCCATATCCGAGGTGGCCTGGCCAATACAAGCGTTGCCGCCGCCATGTTCTTTGCCGGACTGTCTGGTGCCGCCGCAGCCGATACCGCAGCCGTTGGAAGCTTGCTGATCCCGGCGATGAAGCGCAAAGGCTACGGTTCCGATATTGCGACTTCGGTTATGGCAACGGCTGGTTCCATCGGCATCATCATCCCACCCTCTATTCCAATGATTATTCTTGGCGTGACCGCCGGCGTTTCGATCGGTGGTTTGTTTATGGGGGGCGTTTTGCCCGGTTTGTTGATGGGGCTCAGTTTGATGGTGGTCAATTACATCTATTGTAAAGTGCGCAAGATTGAACCGGAACAGCGGGTTTCATTTAAAGAGCTGGTGCGATCCTGCCTCGATTCAATTCTGGCCATTCTGACTGTTGTCATTATTGTCGGTGGCATTGTCGGCGGCATTTTTTACCGCGACAGAAGCCTCTGTCGTCGCAGCTTTTTTATTCTTTTATTTGTCGGTTTTCTTTATCTACAAGGAACTCAAGTTCAAAGATATGCCGGCAATCTTCGTCAAAAGTGCTGTCACAACCGGCGTTGTGGTCTTTACCGTTGCTGCCGCATCCGGTTTTGGTTGGATTCTGACCGCTGAGAATATTCCAGCTGCCATCGCAGCATTTGTGATTTCACTATCCGATTCCAAATGGATCATCATGCTGTTGCTGAACGCTCTGTTTCTGGTGATGGGAACTTTTCTCGATCCATCAGCGATTATTATCATCCTTGTGCCGATTGTCTGGCCCATCGTAATGCAGATCGGTGTTGAACCGATCCATTTCGGTGTCGCCATGATTGTCAATATGGCCATCGGTCAGTGTACGCCGCCTGTCGGTATAGCGCTCTTTGTAGCGTCGGGGATTTCCGGAATCAGCTTGAATGACGTTCTCAAGTGTTACTGGAAGTACCTGGCGGCTATGGTATTCGTCCTTCTTTTAGTCATTTTCGTACCGTTTTTCTCCACATGGATTCCATCCATGACGGGCTACATCCAACCTTAATAAGGAGTCGAAGATGAAAAGATTAATTCTGCTAACGCTGTCTCTGTCACTCTTGCTTTCAACTGTCGCTTTTGCCGGTCCAATGGTCATTCGAGCGACCAACACTTTGGGAGAAGATCACCCGATGACTATGGCTCTGCGCTATATGAGTACGGAGCTTGAGAAGAGAACCAACGGTGAAGTCAAACTCGATGTTTATCCGAACAGCCAACTGGGCGGGAACAAGGAGATGGTCGAAGGGGTGGTTCTCGGGACTGTTGATATCGCTCAGCAGTTTGCCGGTACCTTCTCATCCTATGTCCCCGAAATGGACATTCTGGTTCAGCCTTTTCTGTTCAAGTCGGAAGAGGGGCTGTTTCGCGCTTTGGAAGGTGAAGCAGGCAAGATATTGGCGGAATCACTGGAGAAAAAAGGTTTTGTGCCCCTTACTTACTTCTACGGCGGCTCTCGCAGCTTCATCAATAATAAGCGTCCCATCAACAGTGTTGAAGATCTTAAGGGACTTAAAATTCGCGTTATTGGCGTAAAAACTGTCATCAACGCCATCAATCAGATGGGGGCCATTGCAACTCCGATGAATCAGTCTGATGTTTACTCTGCACTGCAGCAGGGCGTTCTCGATGGGTGGGAAAACAGCCCGGTCACCATGTACTCCCTCAAGCTTTATGAGCAGTCCAAATACTTTTCTTATTCACGTCATCTGATGACTCCCGACCTGGTTGCCTTAAGTGCTGTCACCGCCAAGAAGCTCGGTCCTGAAAATCTCGCTGTTCTTAAGCAGGTTGCCCTTGATGCAAGCAAGTATGAGCGTGAGTTGTGGGCTAAAAACGAGGGTGCCATGGTTAAGGAAATGACCGATAAGGGCTGGGTTGAGTTCAACGAAATTAAGGATGTGACCCCCTTTGCCGATGCGACCAGGAATCTGCTTGAAGAGTATGATGCCAAGTACAAAAACGGTCTGGTTGAGGCTGTTCTGAAAGTTCAGTAGGATGGCGTAAAGAATTGCTTGTATCACCCTGGAGCGCTTTCGATCGTTTGCGGTCGAAGGCGCTCTCTTTATGGACAATAATAATGGTTTGAAGGAGTTGGTAATATGAAAACCATAACCTGCACAACACCCGGAACGTTCACAGCCAGTGATGAGGCCATCCCTGCTAGAAAGAGTGGTGAAGCTTGATTCGCATCAGGCGGGTCGGTATCTGCGGAACCGATATTCACGCTTTTGCCGGTTGTCAGCCTTTTTTTTAATTACCCCCGTATTCTCGGCCATGAACTGAGCGGAGAAATTCATGAAATTGACGAAAATGACCTGGGCTTAAGGACCGGAGATCCTGTTTCAATCGTTCCGTATCTGGGCTGCGGAACCTGTATTGCCTGTCGTAACGGACGCACTAATTGCTGTACCGATATTAACGTGCTCGGCGTTCACAGCGACGGCGGCATGCGTGAATATATTTCTGTCCCGGTCGATTATCTGATTAAGAATACCGCTCTCAACTTCGATCAACTGGCCATGGTGGAATGCTTTGCCATCGGCGCCCATGCCGTCAGGCGGGCCCAGATTCAGGCGGGTGAAAAAGTTCTGGTTGTTGGCGCTGGTCCGATCGGCCTTGGGGTGATCCAGTTTGCCCGAATCTCAGGTGGTGAGGTGATGGTCATGGATATCGATGAAGGGCGTCTGACTTTTGCCCGAGAGCAAATCGGCATCGAGACCACGATCCCGGCTGGCAAGGACAATCCGCGGGAAAGACTGAGCGAACTGACTGACGGCGAGTTTCCCACGGTCATTTTGATTGTACCGGAAACCCGCAATCGATGATGGAAGGATTTTTGAACTTGGCTCATGGCGGTCGCTATGTTCTGGTCAGTCTGGTTATGGCGGACATCTCCTTCCATGACCCGGAATTCCATAAACGTGAAACCACCCTGTTGTCCAGTCGTAACGCAACGAAGGCCGATTTTGAATGGGTCATGGAAGCGATGGAACAGGGGCAGGTTGTTGTCGACCCTCTGTTGACACATCGCTGTACGTTTGACCAGCTGCTGGAGCAGTTTTCCTCCTGGGGGAAGGTTGAAACTGGAGTGGTCAAAGCTGTGGTCGAACTCTGACCGGCCTGACCGGCGCAAAATCAGTGCTTCGCGCCGGTCATTGCTTCCATCAGTTTGATTGTTGCCAGCCCATCGCGGGTTGAGCATGGACAGGGGGATAGCCCAAGGAAATAATCGATAACGCGCTCGATCATCGGTTGCTGAATATTCACAGGTTGGTGAATTCAAAAATCTCGCATCCTGCCGCTGTGGTTAGCTGGACTTTTTCACCAAAGAAATTACAGCTGATCTGTCCTGAGTCGCCGGTGATCGTCAGACTGTCTCCTGCCGCACATTCTGCAATGCTGAAACACCAACTGCCCTGAAACAGGACATTGTTGGAGAACAGGATTGTTCCCTGAACCAGGTCGTCAGCGCTTGAGGAATTGTTCTGCCTCAACGAATATCCACTGACGTTGACTGGTTGGCCGAAATAGCAGAGCATCAAGTCGAGCATATGCGGCGCCAGATCATGGAACAGGCCGCCGCCGGAGATCTCAGGGTTCCATCGCCAGTTGTCTTCTGATGTGGCGATAAGAGAATTGTCCGGAGCTTGAAAAATTCGGACCTCGGCAATTTTGGGTTGGCCGATTGCGCCATTTTCGATCAGTTCACGCAGCTTGATAAAAGCAGGAAGGGCACGCCTGTAATGCGCCACAGCAACCTTTGAGTCTGACTTGCTTTCGGCGTCAATGATCTGTTGACACTCTGCAGCCGACATGGCCATCGGTTTCTCCAGATAGACATGTTTGCCCGCGGCAATGGCCGACAGGGTATGTTCCAGGTGAAAGCGGGGAGGACTGGCGACGTAGATTGCATCAATTCCGGGATTATTAAGTAAGCCGTCAACGCTGTCGTACCATTGAGGCACCTTGTGTCGTATTGCGAAATCCCGTGCTTTGGATCTATTACGACGCATCACCGCAATCAGTTCAGAATGATCTGACTTTTGAAAGGCCGGACCACTTTTGATTTCACAGACATCACCGACGCCCAGAATCCCCCAGCGTATCGTTTGTTGGCTCATAGAACCCCCTTAGATATTGTGAATCAGATAACCGCCATCGACAGGGATTGAAACCCCGGTGACAAACCCTGAAGCTTTGCTGCTGGCAAGGAACAGAGTTGCACCGGCCAGCTCCTGAACATCGCCGAAACGGCCGTAGGGGGTGTGGCCGATAACCGCTTTGCCTCGTGCTGTATATTCGCCGGTTTCCTCGTCGATCAACAGAGCCTTGTTCTGTTTACCGATAAAAAAACCTGGGGCAATGGCATTAACCCTGATTCCGTGCTTGGCAAATTCGTTGGCACAGCCCATGGTCAGGTTGAGTGTTGCTGATTTTGCTGCATCGTAACCCCAGACGCCCGTTAATGGATTGTAGGAAGCCATCGAAGTGATGTTGATGATCGATCCCTTTATGCTGTTGTCGATCCAGTATTTGGCAATTAATTTAGTTGGAATCATCAGTCCGGCGATCAGGTTCATGTGCAGAACTTTTTCAAACATTTCAATTTCAGTGTCAATGAAATCGGACTTTCCTATGTTGCCGCCAACGCCGTTGATCAGAATATCGACTGAGCCAAAAAGTTTGATTGAATCGTCCAGTGCTTTAGAGACAGCTTCTTCAGTGCCTGTGTCGCAGCGCAGCCCTACGATGCGGCCCTGCGCTCCCTCGGTCTTTTCCAGCCTGCTTATTACCTGGTCAATCGATTCCTGACTTCGACTCCATACCACAACATTGGCTCCAGCTTTCAGTAGAGCTTCCGACATGACTGTACCAATAGCGCCGGCTCCACCTGTGACAATGGCGGTCTGACCATCAAGGCTGAACATCTCCTGCAGGTAATTCATTATTATCTCCTTGTCGCTCATGCGTGAATGCAATTAATTTAAGCGGATCCGCTTTCTTCGATTATTGCCTGCGGATCAATGATAATGGCTTGCGTCCATCTCCAGAGAAATTTAGCATCAAATTCTATTATATGGCAATAGGTTTCGTAATGTGAAACTATCTGCCTTATTCTAATTGTTTTGGTTTGATGTGCCAATCAATAATCCATAAAAATAAAAGATATAGGTATCACAATTTTCCGTATTTCAATGGGTTTGCTAATATATCTATTGTCTTAAAAAAGTTCGCTTGACAATATTGCGAAACTAAGTTTATAATACGAGACATAGAAGGAAATTATTCAGTCTCGTAAATGGGCTGAATTGGTTGCTTAGAGTCATTTAGTTCAACATAAAAGAATTCCTGTCAGTTAAGGATCAATCAGAAAGGGAATAATCATGCTTGATAAGCTTCTTGAAAGACCCGTGATTCCAGTTATTGTCATTGATGATGCTGCGGATGCTGAACCGCTTGCCGAAGCAATGTTAGCTGGTGGCATGGATGTTATTGAAGTCACTTTTCGTACCGCTGCCGCCGCCGATGCAATCTCACGCATTCGCAAAGCATATCCTGAAATGTTGATTGGTGCAGGAACCGTTGTCACGGCGGAACAGGCGCGAAGAGCACTTGACGTGGGTGTTGATTTTGCTCTCGCGCCAGGATTGAATTCCGATATTGTCACTTTTTTTCAACAAAAAGAGACTCTGTTTATACCAG
>LQAG01000075.1_pt1 | contig 49229 bp, 59 predicted proteins | sample 1535801 | NCBI WGS metagenome assembly LQAG01 (sample SAMN04331584, study PRJNA305678) | bioreactor metagenome | isolation source: bioreactor_3 inoculated with Wadden Sea sediment 1st replicate of a... | place: Germany:Bremen
TTTTTCAAGAAACTCCGGCTGACCTTTTGAACAGCAATGCCCCAACCACCTGTATTTGGCAGTGGTCTAAAACTGCACGCGTTGTATCCGGATAGTTTTCGTGGTGTCTAATAATTGAAAGGGGATCGTAAATGAACACGTCCGCTTTGCCTTGGGCCACTTCAAGAACAGCCGAAGCTTCTTCATCGATGTTCTTAATTTGTGCCTCTGGCGCATTTGACAGAGCCCATAGGGCACCAATTGTGCCTGTTTTTGATGCAATAATCACATCAGGGTCATTCAAGTCAGATGGTGACTCAACCTTAGAATCTTTATGTACAAGCATCATAAGCTGGCTTGTCGTATAAGGATCAGAAAAATCCACTTTCTCTTGACGGGCTTCAGTGATTGTCATAGATGAAATGATCATATCAATTTTACCTGTCTCAAGAGATGGAATGAGTGATGGATAAGGTGTATCCACAAACTCAACATCCTTGCCTAAATACTCGCCCAGCGCTTTTGCAAGCATGACTGACGCACCATCAGGATTGCCTTCAGAGTCTTTGGTTTCAAATGGAGGATATTTTAACTCCATACCAACCTTAATAACGTCCTTATCAAGTACCGATTGTTCTTCTGCTGCTTGGCATCCTGTCAATACAACTGTCAGGAGCAGTACAAAAATTAGTATTTTCTTCATAATACAGTCTCTCCGTTTCTCCTTTTACCATTGGTGATTTCTACGTGCATACATTATTCATGCCCATTTTCTAAGAAAATAATTCAGGAATTATGCGATTTAACATTTAAGCGACTCGCAAAATATCATTCAAGCGTCTTCACAATGCCCTATATAGATAAATTAGAATAAAAAATCCTATACATGGTATGGTGAGGCGATAAATCTGTGATTTTACAAGCGCCTGATTTAATAGTGCTTCCTTGTATTGTCAAATACATTATACTTGGACATCCAACTATCGTCAAGAATAAACGTTCGCATTTTCTTCTGTTCATTTTATACCATATTAGTAGAAAATCAAACCATAATCTTTGCCTGCATTCATCTAATGATTCTGTCTGTTTATGAACAGGCTATATTTGTGGTGACAACTCCATAAAGGCCTATTCATTGATTAATCACTAAAAAACACGAATCTCTATGGACATAGTGTTGGCCAAGGATTCGTGTTCATCCATTTAATATTTTTGCAGTCTTTTATTTAGGCCTTTAACGAACAAAGGCTTACTGGATCAGATAGGTGGCAATAAACATCCATCCAAGTTTTAAGGAAAAGAGAATAATAACACCACCACAAACAACATTAATGCCCCTTAGAATCTGAACGGTCATCTTGTCTTTCATGGCATTGACAACCACCGAAAGTCCCGTGAACCAGCTGAGTGAAGCCAGGCTGACCCCGAGTATAAAAAATGTCGAAGCGCTCTTTGTCAGTGAGGCTTTAAAGCCCCCAAGAAGCAGAGATCCATCAATAATCGCTTGAGGATTCAACCAGGTCACCACAAAGACCATAAGGATTATCTCAGCAATAGGCTTGTCCATACGCTCACTTTTTATGTCCTCTGGAACAGACTGAATAAGGGAAACCCCAATGGAGAATACGGCCAAGGCCCCTACGCCCAGAACAATCATTTTAAGTATTTCAAATGTATCCAGTAAAAACCCACACCGAAAAACAGGCGAAGGCAAGGGCGATGTCGAAAACCGCCGTAATAAGCGCCACTTGTATGGCCCTTGATTTGGAACTTTGCGCTGCTGTGTTTATCACATAGGTATTTTGCATTCCAATTGGCGCCAAATAAGCCAGTCCAAGCATAAATCCCTGTGCCACATATGAAAACATGTTACTCATCCTCTCCACTTCAATTGCCCCTATACATATGCGTGCCAGCTCAGGCACATCCATCTAATTGCATGCAATGGATCTAGGCTTAGTATATCGGCTTTATATGGACCTTGTAACATCCAAATTCCATAAAATTACCCCAACCAAAAGGTCTTTTATTATTTCACTTTAATGTTCTATTAGACTTTTTATAATATTGGCCAGCTTCTCTAAGCCCTGGGTAAGGTCTTCATGACTGGCATAGGCATAGGAGACTCGAATATACTGATTGTCATCAAAGTCATATATTTGACCAGGGTTGATGAGTAAATTGCTTTCTGCAGCCCGCTTGAACAAACGCCTCATAGGAACGGACTGGTTCAGTTTTAACCAAATATAAAAGCCCCTTGGGGTTTATTCCAGGTCGCCACCTGGGACATGTATTTTTCCAGTGCACTTAGAGCACATCTGCGTCTTTCCCGCAGTGCCTGACGCAGTCTTTTAATGTAGACCGCCTGATAGCCCCCGTTTAACCATTCCGTCAATAGGGCCTGCGAAACAGAAGAAGCACCGTAGTCAGTTTGCATTTTTATGTCCCCCAGCCGGTCCATGACAGATTCCGGTCCCACCAACCAACCAATTCGAATTCCCGGTGCCAGAGATTTTGACACGGTCCCCATATAGAGGACATTCCCTGTTTGGTCCATGGCTTTAAGGGGTTTGGGTGGTGGTGTGTCCAGCAGAGTTCCCTATAAGCATCGTCTTCAATCATTGGCAGTCGATTGTTTTGACTGAACGTCATGAGGGCCTCTCGTCGTGCCTGACTCATAACACGTCCCGTTGGATTATGATAAGTTGGAATGGTATAGAGGAGGGATGTTTTTCGCATGTTATATTTTTTCTTTAAATCTGATAAGTCCACACCCTCATGGTCCATATCCACGCCACAAAGGTTCATCCCCGCGGACTGGAAAATATTAAGGGACTTCAAATAGGACGGCTTTTCCAAATACACACTGGATCCTGCATGGAGAATGCCTAGGGAAATCAATTGAAGGGCTTGGAGGGAGCCGGACACGATTAAAATATTATCTGGTGAAGCCTTAATACCAAACTGGTCAAGGTGGCTACAAATGGCCTTACGGAGTTCATAAGAGCCCTTGGGCGCTTCATACCCAAGGTGGGTCAAACGTTTCCCAACCTTGTTCAAAACCTCTTCCATCATTTTTTTAGGATATAAGTCCGTTGAGAGTTCACCTGTGCCAAGACGAATCATACCCGGTTGAAACTCCAGTTTATTAATGGCCTGTATGGTGGACTGGTTAGACCAGTGCATTCCACTTTCTATGTAGTGATTCCAGTTTGGCGGTGGGTTTGATGCCATAAGGGACCAAGAGTTGTTAATCACCCTTGTCCCCCTTCGCCCCTCCCCATCTATAAGCCCCTCTGATTTTAGTATGTCTAGAGCCTCAACAAGGGTGCTTCTGTTGACCTCATAATTATGAGCCATCTGTCTCTGGGAGGGAAGCTTCGTGCCCACCGGCCACTGCCCACTTGCAATCTTACTTTTTATATAGTCTACAATTTGCTTATAGACAGCCACATCACTTGCTTTATCAGGTGTCCAGTTTGTCATAGTCCCACCCCTTCTTGCATTCTGATAGATGATCGACATGCAAAAATTCATTTAAGAACCCTCGCCACATCCTATATAGATATTTATGAATGAAAAACTCCATATAGGATGTGTGGCGGGCGTAGTTCTGTAATTTTTCAATCACCTGAGATATTAAATCTTTTTTAGCGTCTAAAACTATTTCCCTTCGTATCACGGAATATCCTACTTAGAAGGCAAAAGAAAACCCCCAAGTTATTATTGGGGGGCGTTGAGGGTTTTCAGAGACAATATTGGAACAGTCATAAAGACTGGACTCAAACTATTCAATAATTGATTCGAATGCCTTTAGGATACGGCCTTCAAAATTCACTTCAAAAGCATTGTGATTGAGTATGAAACGTTTCTTGCCATCTGGGGTCAGACGTGTTACAACTTCCAGACCTTCAACTGAATCTGTCGTTTCAATACCAGCCTCTACAGTCACTTCTGTCATGAGCTGCTTCATAATATTATGCTTACGCCGGCACCAATATAGTAGGCCTGCCCCTTGCCAAACTTATTTTTGGTCATGCAAGCCTTTGGCATTTGCAGACCGTCATCATACTCTATTAAGACTTCGGCTGTTTTGGGGATAAGAAGGTCGCGCCAAACACCACATTCACCATAGATTCCCTTATAGCGTCCCACGCCATCCACCTTGACAATTTGACCATGCCCCAGTGACTCAACCTCTCCTAATTCAAGACCGAGAAGGTCATTAATTTTTCCAGGCAGGGTTTCATTGAAGTGCAGATTGTTGTCACGATCTCGTATACCTGCCCTAAATGACATGACAAGGCTTCCACCATTTTCAACATAAGACTTCAATTTGCTTTCAAGGTCTTCATCAACAATTTGCTGTGCTGGAATAAGAACCAAATCATAGTCCGAAAGGTCCCGTCCAAGCGGTACAACATCCATTGGAACGTTCATATCATGCAGCGGTCTGTATAGACGCATGAGTTCTGCTGTGTAGTCAAAGGCTTCACTTTGCCGCTGGAACCTCCACGACCATACATTGTCATAGTCATACAGAACAGCCACCTTGTTCTTAATTGGACTGTTCAAAATATCCTTGTTTTCCCTGGCAAGTGATATAATTTCGCGGGCTTCTTTATACTTTCGACCTTCTAAATTGTCATGATCTAAAATGCCGTAGCAGAACTGCTCAGCCCCTTGTTCATCCCCCGCCACCGGAAAAGAGCATATTGTTACAACCATGGGCAAAGGCCTGAGTCGACCATAATTTCGACTGGTTGGGTCTTGGCAAATAGCCAATCACATCATGTCCCTGGGCACCTATGAGTTGTTCTACAATCCAGAAGTTTTTATTTTTCAGACCCCTGTTAAAATCGAGGGTCATGGCAACCTCTGCTGGAGACAGGGGAGCCTTGAGACCACCCCAAACAGGGTAGTTGTCATAAGAGACAAAATCCATAGCCTTAAGGTTCTCTTCATGGTCAAACCATTTTCCAAAAAAACCACCGGACACATTTGTTGTCACGTCTTGATGGTCACCTTTAAGTCTCTTAACAAGCCCTGTGTGTTCCTTAGCAAAATTATTTAGTGAGTCTGATCTAAACCGCGCCCAGTCAAGCTGTAGAGCTGGGTTATGAACAGTTATTGTTTTAAGGGGGATCGGTATTTCGGTGAAGTCATTGTAAGTTTGACCCAAAATATGGTTCCGTAGGTTTCATTTAATGCACTGATAGTCTTGTACTTATTCTTCAAGTAGGCCTGAAACTTTTCGTGGCATGTCGGACAGTAGCACATGTCACTGCCTTCATGACCAAACTCATTATCAATCTGCCACACAAGAATAGACGGCTCATTCTTATAATGGTTTACAAGGGCCTCAACAATCCGCTTTGAGTGTTTCATATAGGCATCTGAATTATAGCAGTACTGACGTCGGCCACCAAAGACCCGCCTATTTTGATTCTCATCCATTGACAAAACCTCTGGGTGCTTCTTACTAAGCCAAGCCGGAAAAGTTGCCGTTGGTGTTCCAAACATAATTTTAATATCTTCTTTTTTTAGTTTTTTTATCACTTCATCAAAGAAACTAAAGTCAAATGTTCCTTCTACAGGCTCCATTAAATGCCAAGCAAATTCACCAATGCGAACCATATTGACACCCATTTTTTCATTTTTTTATGTCTTCATCCATCATGTCCTTTGGCCAATGCTCTGGATAGTAGTCAACGCCCATGTACATAGGTTTTACCTCCCTATTCGTGGTGTTTCATTTGTTCATTTAATGTCACCACTATATCCCTTTAGATATTTGCACAGCCAATATCATCGATAGGGTCTGACGGTAACATGAAAGTATCGTTTTGAATCAATAACTTGAATCAGTAACTTGACTAAATAACTTGAATCAACAAGTAAAATTTTAATTATATTTTAGTAAACATTTATCAAAAGGTCAATTGTCTTTTTGAAATTGGTCAAAATATCATGTAATCACATCATAATTTTGTCCAGTGGCTTTTAAACCTTTGCCTAAACAAATGACTTATGACCCTAGTACAAGGGACTGAGGATGCTAAAATTTTCATTCGTTTTCGGTATAATAGACTCAAATCCCATAAAATTCATACAGACAAACCGATTTGCAACATATTTAATATAGAGGTGATTTCATGTATGCTCTTCAAATAAAATTTCTCACAGCCTTGCTTCTTATAATTTTAACTGTGAGTCTTCCTATGTCATTTGCAGACACAAGTCACTCTAATGTTGACACTTACCAAATATACTATAGGACCATCACTGACGATATCTTAGAAGATATGAAGAATTTTGATATGGTCATCATTGAAGCCCTTCAGCTTGAGCCAGGCATGGTTGAGACCTTAAAAGCATCTAACACACAAGTCTATGGATACATTTCAGCCCTAGAGGTTGCCACTTGGGACGATGCACTCAATGAGATTGTTAAAGAAGATGACCTGCTCACCCTAGATGGGACTGTCATGATGCATGGTAAAAATCCCATTGGCGACCTGAGACAACCTTCCTTTCGCTCAGCTCTTTTATCAATAATTGGTCAGCGTATTGCCGAAAATCACTTGGATGGCCTTTTCATTGACTCCACATCTGTAATGAATGACTTTTTTGGTGATGAAAATATTGGCCCCGATCTCTTAAAAGGCTACACCAGCCTACTCGAAGAAATCAATGTAACTTACCCTGAACTGGATATATTACAAAACCGTGGCTTTGCCTATTTAGAGTCCGTTTCCGGTTTACTTGATGGGGTTGTTTGGGAAAATTTCGATTCGCCAAGAGCCAATCATGTGAATCGATATCAGCGTCGAATTGATCTTTTACAGAGTTTACCCGATCCCATTGATGTTTATACCATTTCTTATAAAAATTTTGATGTGAACCAGAACCATGCAAACGATCTTGGATGGTGCACTTGAATCATTCAGCAGGCACAAGTCATAATGTTGGATCCCTTTTAATGGGCGATAATCAATTCGCCCCTTCTATATACATTTAAAGGTCAGAAACTGATTCTCTCAGTTTCTGACCTTTATTTTTGATCCAGTATAATTTGATCTATGAAGATTTATTCTGCAGCCGTAGCCTCGGCTTCAGATTCAAGTGTTTCAAGCTTTTCTTCAAGATTTTCTAGATGGTTTCCATTTTTTCGAGCATGTCATTCAAGTGGTCTTTAATGGCCTCTGTGTCTTCCTCTTCTAGGGCTGTCTTGAAGGCCTCGCGTTCAGCTTCACGTTCTTCTCTTTCTGCCTCACGCTCCGCTTCCCAAGCTTCCTTTCTTCTTCTGTCATACTTTCAAAATCTGGTCGCTCTTCTTCACCAAAGAATCCACCTCTTGGCTTGCCTCCATCCTTCGGACCCTGTCCTGGCTTTCTTTCTCCAGGTTTTCTTTCACCAAAGGCCTCTTTCATTTCTTCCTTATAGGCTTCAATTTCTTCGTCTGTCATATTTTCAAAGTCTGGTCGTTCAGGTCTTTCTGGTCTCTGACCCTCTTGAGGTTTTACCAATTCTCTAATGGCATCTCTGGTTTCATCAATATCCGTTCTAAGATTAGACCAATCATCGCTGATTTCCGGATAATACTGGGCAATAATGTCTTCCATTTTTTTCTTCTCTGTCATCCCGCTTTTCTTGTCGATTTTCTTGTCGCTTTTCTTTAAGCACTTGGCGGTCGTTCTCATCATTCACAGAGGCACTGGAAACTGTATCTGCAAATGCCGATCCTGTTGATAGTGCCATAACTGCTGCAAGGGTTCCGATTAAAATTCTTTTTTTCATCATTATTTTTTCCTCCAATTTTCACTGATTGACTTTTACATCCTTCATGCCTAGGGCCAAACTGAATTCACGGCGTTTTATGTTTTTATTCCTGTTCTTCCCGACTTCGTATGTCGTTTTGGCTTGTCTATAGAATAGACTTCAAATGTAAGAGAAATAAGATGAAAATGTGTAAATTTCATGTGAAATGCTTTTGTAATAAAACCTTACCTACAAAAAAGCCCCTGACCATTCCACCTGTGGCAGGCTTCATGATCAAGGACCTATATTGTATGCCGATCTATTTTGACTTATTTTCTATTTTGACTCGTTTTCTTCTTTTACTTGCTTGCGTATAGTTCAACCAATTTGATAACTGTTTCAACCGACTTTACCATAGACTCTACTGGAATGTATTCGAAGCGTCCGTGGAAGTTGTGTCCACCTGTAAAAATGTTTGGTGTTGGCAGACCCATGTAAGACAGTCTAGCCCCATCTGTGCCGCCACGAATGGCTTTTTGCTTCGGCACAACGCCCACTTTTTCCATGGCTTCCTTAGCCGTTTCAACAATGTGAATAACAGGCTCAACCTTTTCTTTCATGTTGAAGTACTGGTCTGTCAGTTCAAGAACAAGGGTGCCCTGTCCGTACTTTTTGTTGATATAGTCTGCCGCAGACTCCATGAGGGCCTTTCTCTCATTAAAACGATTTAGGTCATGGTCACGTATAATGTATAGCATTTCTGCCGACTCCACTGTCCCGTTAAAATCATTTAGATGGAAGAAGCCTTCATAGCCTTCTGTAGATCCAGGCACTTCAGAAGCTGGAAGCATGGCATTGAACTCCATCGCCATAAGCACTGCGTTTTTCATTTTATTCTTTGCGTTGCCTGGGTGAATGTTACGGCCGTTTAGAATAACCTTGGCACCTGCTGCATTAAAGTTCTCATATTCCAGTTCGCCTATTTCACCGCCATCAATTGTATAGGCAAAGTCTGCATCAAATTCTTTGACATTAAAGTGGTCAGCTCCACGTCCAACTTCCTCATCTGGCGTGAAACCAACACGAAGCTCACCATGCTTAATATCTGGGTTTTGAACCAGGTATTCAATGGCAGTCATAATTTCAGCAATGCCTGCCTTGTTGTCTGCACCAAGAAGTGTTGTACCATCTGTTGTAATAAGTGTTTGACCCACGTAATTGTTTAGTTCAGGAAAAGCAGATGTTTCCATAACAATGTTTTCTTCTTTGTTAAGAACCAGGTCTTTCCCATCATATGATTCCCAAATAAGAGGCTTAACATTCTCGCCTGAAAAATCTGGTGATGTGTCCATATGAGCCACAAGGCCAATCTTAGGAATGTCCTTGTCTATATTTGCAGGAAGTTTACCCATTAGGTAACCCTTATCATCTAGGGTAACATCGCTTAAACCGATGGCAATCATTTCTTCCTTAAGAGGTTTAGCCAGGTTAAATTGCTTGGCTGTTGAAGGCACAGTCTCTGAATTTGGGTCAGATTTTGTGTCAATCTCAACGTACTTTAAAACCTTTCAACAAGCTTTTTTTGAAAATTACTATTCATTGGTATGTACATATTATCCCTCCACGTCTAATATTCTTGAGCCTAATCACTTCATTAACTTGTCTTAATTTACACTCTAACAAAGGTCTTGGCTTATAAATAAACTTCTTTTCTTGCAAGAGCACCAAAATTCCACCTGTGTGAACAAATAAAACATTCCCCATTAAAAGTGGATTGTTCTTTAAAATTTCCGAGTGCAGACCGTAAAAGGCCTTGCCTGTATACACCGGATCAAGAAGAATCCCTTGGGTTCTTGCAAAGTTCTTAATAAAACTCGTGGCATCATCACTGATATGACCATAGCCTGTATGGGCATATTCCATCAGGGTGATCTGGTTCATATCAATGTGCTCATTATAAGCCCCAATACCAGCCGCACCTTTTACTAGCCCACAAATGGTCGGATTGTAATCGATGGTTTTGTCATATATATTTATGCCCACAATATTTTTACCTGTGCCGTGGACCGCATTCCCTAGATAAAGGCCAGCGTAGGTTCCGCCAGAACCCACTGCCACACATATTGTGTCAAAGATCAATCCTAGTTCTCTTTCCTGTTCGAGAATTTCCTCAAAAGCAGAATAGTAGCCAAATGTGCCAAGAGCATCAGAAGCTCCAATGGTTATGGTCCGAGCCTTAATGCCTTTTTTTGCATAATCTTCTTTTAAGGTGTTCATGATCTCCATATAATTTCCAAAGTCCTCTGGAGGCACAAAGGTTAATTCAGCTCCAAAAATCTGATCTAAGGCATTGTTTCCAAGATTATCTGAGCCATGTCCACTTAACACAAGGTGGCACTTAAGCCCCAACCTGGCTGCAAGAGCTGCTGTGGCTCGGCAATGATTGGACTGGATGCCACCACAAGTTATAAGCACTTCTTCTCCATTTGAAATAGCGTCTTTTACAATGTATTCAAGCTTTCTAACTTTATTCCTGAAATTTCAATGCCTGTGTAGTCATCTCGCTTAATATACAAGTTGGTGCCTGCTGGCATATCCTGTGTTTTCTTTATGGCCTGTATTGGCGTTGGCGTATTAGACAGAAAGAGTTTTTCTGGTCGATTCATGAAATCACCTCCAATAATATTATTTCGCTTTTCTAAGGAATTCCCCTTTAATAAAATTATTGTAACAGTTGATACCTTGGCAACATCAAGCTGCAAACAAGTCTATAGACCATCAATTATGAGATTTTAACGATGGAATGTGTCATACATATTTATTATATGAGCAATAGTCGATATATTGTTGTTAGTTTGTTTCTAATAATGGTTGCACAATCGACGCACCGCAACAAAGAAAACAAGCTCGTTAAGTCAGGATGTACCCTCCATTACCGGAAATCATCTTGAGTCAAATTAATACACCCTAAAAAAAGGGTCCCGGTTAACTGTGTTAACCGGGACCCTTTTTTTTATTATTTATTTGGCTTAGCCTGTAAAATGAGAATTCACGCCACCACCATGCCATATAATTCATCTATCATTCTATGGTCTGGCAGCCACTCTATATATTGTTTACAAGGCATTCAAATTACTTTTCAGTTTTGTACATTTCATTAATTTGAGACTGAATAGACTCATCATCAAAGTACTCATCAAATGTTGTCACCTTATCGAACACGCCATTTGGTGTGATTTCTATAACTCTGTTTGCAATTGTTTCCACAAACTTATGGTCATGTGATGTAAAGAGCATAGTGCCCTTGAAGGCTGTTAAACCATTATTAACCGCTTGAATGGATTCAAGGTCAAGGTGGTTGGTTGGCTCATCAAGAATAAGAACATTGGCTCCAGAAAGCATCATTTTTGAGAACATGCAACGCATTTTCTCGCCACCCGAAAGAACACTTGCTTCTTTAAGGGCATCTTCCCCTGAGAAAAGCATTTTTCCAAGGAAACCACGGATGAATGACTCGTCCTTTTCTTCTGAGTATTGACGCAACCAGTCAACCAGGTTCATATCAATACCTTCAAAGTATTCTGTATTATCATTTGGTAAGTAGGCCTGTGATGTTGTCACACCCCACTTGTATTCACCTGCATCGGCTTCCATTTCACCCATAAGGATTTTAAATAGAACCGTTCTAGCCTGAGGGGATCTTGACATAAAGACAATTTTATCACCCTTTGCCACTGTAAAAGACACGTTATCAAGAACCTTGACGCCATTTACAGTTTTAGTGATGCCGTTCACATGAAGAATATCCTTACCCGCTTCTCTTTCAGGTGTGAAACCAACGAATGGGTAACGTCTTGAAGACGGCTGAATGTCTTCCACAGTGATTTTATCAAGCATTTTTCTTACGTGCTGTCGCCTGCTTAGATTTAGATGCATTGGCGCTGAACCTAGCGATAAAGTTTTGTAGGTCTTGCAATCTTTTCTTCACGCTTCTTGTTTTGATCTTTCATGAGTCTAAGGGCAAGCTGTGACGATTCATACCAGAAGTCATAGTTACCAACAAACATCTTTGCCTTACCAAAGTCTATATCAACCATGTGCGTACATACCTTGTTCAGGAAGTGACGGTCATGGGATACAACAATGACAGTGTTTTCGTAGTTGATTAGAAACTCTTCCAGCCATGCAATCGCTCTAAAGTCAAGGTGGTTGGTTGGCTCATCGAGAAGTAGAATATCTGGATCACCAAAAAGGGCTTGGGCAAGAAGAACCTTTACCTTGTCATCACCCTTTAGCTCTGACATTTGCTTCATGTGAAGATCTTTTGTGATGCCAAGACCCATAAGCAGTTTTTCTGCATTGGTCTCTGCACTCCAACCATCCATTTCAGCAAATTCCCCCTTCTAGTTCAGAAGCTTTTACACCATCTTCTTCTGAAAAATCCGGTTTCATATAAAGCGCGTCTTTTTCTTTCATAATTTCATACAGTTTTGTGTGTCCCATAATAACTGTATCAAGAACCATTTCGTTGTCAAACTCAAAGTGATCCTGCTTCAGTACAGCTAGACGCTGACCTTGTGAAATAGAAATTTCACCATTAGATGGCTCAATCTCTCCGGATAGGATTTTTAGGAAAGTTGACTTTCCTGCACCATTTGCACCAATAACACCGTAGCAATTGCCTGGTGTAAACTTCATGTTTACATCTTCAAATAATTTTTTGCCTGGAAACCTTAGCCCTAGGCCTGATACCGTAATCATATATTTCATCCTTTCAGTACGAACATTGATCCCAGAGTAGTCACGAAGCCCAACTGTAAAAAGAGACCTTACGTTTTCTTCTGGTTGAACTGACTGTTCATATTGATATTCAATATAACCGCAATTTCAATGAATCATTTATTTTATAGAGATATTTCTTATTGATTTTCTAGTCTCTCACATGATCGACTTTCAAAATATCATTCAAGAGTCCTCATCATACCATATATAGATATTTGAGAATCAAAAAATTGTATATATGGTATGATGAGGACACATTTTGTAATTTTGAAAGCGCCTGACATAACAAAAGCCCCTTACTCTCAATAAAGGACTTTTTGACATTTTTGCATCCAATTTATTATATCGGTTCTGTGTTAAATGTAAAGCATCTATTCTGGGCTAATCTTGATCTAAAAACTCCACCAATATAGCACATATGTCATCATTTTGAAGTGTTTCAATATCATTCAGATTTTTTGAAAGAGCTCCAAAGTAGTCTTTCACTGACTTGTGGGACTGTCTATCATGTTTCATATTGTCTTTTATCTGATTTTCGCTTAAGTCTTCCAGTCCATCTGTAAAAAGTAGAAGCTTGTCTCCTTTTTCAAAATCGACGATCTCAACATCATATTTGGTGTCTGAAAAAACACCCACAGGCAAATTTGGATGACCGATATTTTTAGGAAAGGCATCTTTTCTATAGAGGATTGGATATGGATGACCAGCGCTTGAAAGCCAACCTCTCCGTTTTTTTAAGTCAATCATGACATAAAAGGCTGTGCAAAATAAAAGTGAATTTTTCCGAGTGAAAAACCTGTACAAAGGATTCATTCATCTGCTCTAGGAGTTGGTTTGGACCGATGTCCTTTGTGGCAAAGTCTCTAAACATATACTTTAGAACAGAAACAACCAGTGATGAGGCTATACCATGTCCGCTAACATCACATATAAAAACACCCACCATGTCATCGTCAAATCGTTTAATGTCAAACAGGTCCCCTCCAAGTGAGGCCGCCGGACTATATATGGTCTTGATTTCCAGTCTGTCAAACTTTTTGGCTCGCTTGCGCATCATTGAGCGCTGTACTTGCTTGGCAAACATCAAGTCACTGTCTAAAGATTTTTGTCTCTTATCAAGTTCTTCATGAACTGTATTAAGCGCCTTGTATGCTTGGTTTAAATCCACATTTTTTCTGGTGTTTTCCCTATGAAGGGCAGCCAGTTCACTGTTAATGGACTGGGTCACATTTTGAAGCATGGCCGTATTTTGAGGTGGCAATACAAGGGACCCGTGCAGACGATTATTTATAAGCCCGCCAGACAAGCGGAGCAAACGTATTTTACCTGCGCCCATATTAAAATTAATTTCCCAGTCTGATTCGTGTTCACAGGTTTTAAGGGCGCTTAAAAACTTATGATATTTCATGACACTCTGTTCATCCAGGAGAATATCTTCAATTTTAGGATAGGATTTCCCTTTTAAATGAGAAAACCATATGGAAAACTGCTTATTGTATTCTACGATATGGCCCAGTTCATCCACTACAAAAAGACCTATATCGGTTATGTCCGCCCAAGTTTTCATTATGCCTCCAACTCTACTATGTCCTCTTGACCATAAGTGTTCACAAATTCTAATGTATGATCAAAATCATGGCACAAGTGTGCATGAGCACATGGGGGATCTGATGTAATAACATTTGAAAAAGCTCCACCACCAATAAATATTGGCATCACCTTATTCAGTGACTTCTGAGACTCGCTTTTGACTTCTAAAACCATAGCTTTGGCTCGATCAAGATGATAAGGCATGGTACAAGATATGCCCACAAAATCTGGGTTGTATGATTTGACTGCAGAAATAAGCGCTGTGCGCGGTGTATTGGCCCCAAGATAAACGACCTGCCACCCGTCGATTTCAAGCAAATCTGAAACCATTCTCGCGCCAAGCTCATGGAGTTCTTCTTCAGGACAAGCCATAATGATGGTTCCCTTTTTATCTTTACTTGCGTTCGATACTATATCGCTGTACAGTGTTGACATTAAATGCTGTGTAATAGCTGTTGCTACATGTTCTTGTGCGACTGTGATTTCATTTTTTCATCCAGAGTTCACCCACGTAAACCATGCTTGGATAAAATAAATCCTTGTAAAACGATTTTAAAGGCAGACCGTTCTTGCGTAAATCTTGAACCCATTCATAGCATGTGTTTTTTGTCGCCGTGTATGAGTCCATTAACATAACCGTCTGTGCATATCGACATAAAATTAGGCTCCTCGCTTCTATTCTAATAATTGAGCGACTTGCAAAATATCATTCAAGAACCCTCGCTATACCATATATAGAATTATTCATTCTTAAATATCTATATGATATAGCAAGAGCATAATTCTGTAATTTTGAAAGCGTCTGAATTACATTAGATCCTTGCGAATTTACAAACCACCCATCATCCAAACACTTGTGGGTGCTAATAAACTTAATTTCACTTTGCAATTCGCTCATTGCATACTATTTTATCACGAAAAAACGTCGATTTTTTTAAATATTTAATGTGGGCTTAATATAAAAATTGACCGGCTAGATCAATGCGCAGTTTATTACTCTCAAGCATCGATCTATCCGGTCAAATCGAATTTAATCCTTAAAGGTGTCAATTGGTCTTTCTAGAAGTGTACGCAGTGCCTCTACCCGGTCGGCCGATCCTCCCTGTTCCTTATAAAACCATAAAACTTTTGTCATAGGCATGCCCACCAATATACCGTAGTGCGTAGAATACTCATCCATCTCCATGGTCCTCAGCAAGTCCTGGGCGTGGTCTCGGGTCCTGTCATCATGAAGCCAGTCGCTAAGGGTATCGCTCATGTCTGGTTTTCTTGTAAATGCTGGGTGTCCACTACACAAACTCTTTGTTCCAGACGGATATCCCTTGATGATGCTCCGATACGTATAATAAACTCACCTGATTCAACGGCAAGGGTCTTTAAATTGTCACTGTAATAAGAAAAGCTGTCTCATCCAGATCCATTTGAACGCGTTTTCTCTCGCCGCTTTTTAGATGCACTTTGGTGAACCCCTTTAATTCATTTTCAGGCCTAACAGCGCTCGAAGTGACATCATGAACATAGAGCTGAACCACTTCCATGGCCTCTCTAGTTCCAGTGTTTTTTATAGTAAGAGCAAGGGTCCTATTTTCAAGATCCACCTTCAAATTAGAGTATGCAAAGGTCGTATAGCTTAGACCATGTCCAAAGGGATACTGGACCGGCAACTTTCTGGTGTCATAATGCCTGTAACCAACAAAAATGCCTTCTGAATACGTCACATGGTCTTTGCCTCCTGGAAAATCACAATAACTTGGGTTGTGTTCCAGGCGGACTGGAAATGTCTCTGAAAGCTTTCCAGAAGGACTCACAGCACCAAATAAAATCCTTGCAAGGGCTTTTCCCCCACCCTGGCCTGGCAACCAGGAGAGGAGAATTGATCTTGAAAGCCCCTCAAAATCTCTTGTTTCAATTGCAGAACCGCAGTTTAAGACCACAACGATATTGGGATTGATCTGAGCAAGTTTATTGAGAAGGGTCTGATGGTCCCTCGGAATTTTCATATTAGGACGGTCAAAGCCTTCAGATTCCAGTTTTGAAGTTGTGCCTGTAAAAAGACAAGTTTATCGGAAGTCTTGGCTAGGTCAAGTGCTTCTCGGGTCAGCCTTTCACTTGTATTGTCTCTTTCATAGCCCCTAGCAAACTGAACCTTTGAAAGCTTCATTATTTCATCAAGAGGCGTCTCCATCTTTTGAGGATTCATATGAGAACTGCCTCCCCCCTGAAAACGTGGCACAGATGCAAACTCACCTATCACCCCTATACGGTCGTCTTTTTGAAGGGGCAAGATGCCATCATTTTTAAGGAGGACAGTCGACTCTTCTGCCAACTTGACCGCTATCTCATGATGCTTATCCCAGTCTACATGAACTTCTTTTTTATTATCTACCGCTTTTATTATTAAGTTTAAAACCCGCTTGGCGTGCTTGTTTACTATTTCTTCACTTAAAAGCCCTGACTGCACAGCTTCAATGACCTCATGGTCTTTTGTCCCCGGCCCAGGCATCTCAAGATCCAGACCATTTTTAACCGTCTCCACCTTGTTTGATACGGCTGTCCAGTCTGACATAATAAGCCCTTGGTAACCATAGCTGTCCCGGAGTATGGTCTCAAGCAAGTGTTCACTCTCACAGGCAAAAGGTCCATTCACCCGGTTATAAGCCCCCATCATGGTCCACGGATTTGCGTCTTCAATAGCCATTTTAAATGGTGCCAAATAAATTTCATGGAAGGTTCTATCGTCAATGACTGCATTAATCATAAACCGCCTGGTTTCTTGTTCATTGCCTGCAAAATGTTTAAGACATGCCCCAACACCCTGGGACTGGATACCACTTACGAAGGCAGATGCCATTTTGCCTGACAAGTATGGGTCTTCTGAGTAGTATTCAAAATTGCGTCCACCTAGGGGCGATCTCTTACCGTTTACACCAGGGCCTAAAAGAACTGAAACACCATAATGCTGGCACTCCACACCGACCATTTCAGCCGCTTGCCTAACCAGGTCAGTATTCCAAGTTGCGGCCATAGCCGCTTCCACAGGCAGGACCGTTGCTGGCTTTGTCTTGCTTGGGTCCAGACCCTCTGAAAGCCTTAGACCATGGGGACCATCTGTAACAAGAATTTCCGGCACACCTAGCCTTTCTACACCATTAAGGCGCCATGATGACTTTCCGCATAGGAGTTTCACCTTTCTCCAAGTGTCATTTGATCCAGTACATTTTCAACATTTCATATTCTAACCTCCCCGCTTTGCCCAGTCTTGTCTGTGGAATTTTATTGTTGCTATTATTCTATGGGAATATGATGGGAAAATCAAAAGTTTTTATACACAGTGTGTAATTTATCAGATCTTAAAGCGCACAAACAGGACGCACATCTTATAGCCCACTTACGCTTAGGCATAATAAAATGCACTTTACAGTGGGGTCACCCATTTGTAAAGTGCATCATCATTCCAAGTGCATTAGCCTTTTAATCCAAATAGAAGAATATCCACAAGGTGGTTTATATCCTCTTTGCAATACCCATATTCCATCTTGTAGATGGGTTCTCTAAATATAATCCGCTGTGCAAGCCCCATAACAGATTGAATAATCGTCACTGCGATCTTGTCCACTTTATGAGGATCAACAAAAACGGAGCCATCCGCTAGTCCTTTTTTTAGGGCTTTTTCAAAGGCACCTGACTGTCTTAGATATTTCTTCATAAAGTTTTCATAGTCTTCATTTTCATAACTTTGATTAAAATAATGATCAAACTGAACAGTGAACTTAATTAAGTCCGGCCTAGAAATACAATACGCGCAGAAGGCTGTTAATAGAACCCTTGCCTGGTCAAAACCACTTAAATCCTCTTCCACATCAACCCATGCATCTTGCAGTTCCAGCAAGTATCCGACTTGTAATTCCATAGCAAGCAGTTCCATGCTTTCATAGTAATTATATAAGGTTCTTCTTTCCACACCTGCTTTTTGAGCAATTTTCAAGCATGGTTGTTCCCTTCAATCCTTTTTCCAGAAAAAGCCCCCGTACGGCTTCTAAGATAATTTCCCTGTTCTTTCTTTTTGTCCTACTTTCCTCACGTTTTACAAACACGGCGTAATCCCCTTTCACGTCATGTGGCATTTAGACTATTACTTGGCCTGATATAGGCATTTATGATTAAAGACTTTATATATAAGACTTATAGATGGCATTTGAGCACCTTGATCATGGAAGTTAAAAGTTATTTTTCATAAGACCGACAAATAAAAAGTACAGTATACATCAGACTTTACTGAGTATACTGTACCATATTTTCTAAGCTTCGTTTTTCATTAATTCATGCGATAAGGCGCTTTCAGAATCCATAATTTTGACTCTCTATGACAAGATCGCTGGATAAGACCTATACCAAAATAAACTTTTCTATCATTAGGAAGTGAGCCAAGCTCCCACCTAAAACAAATAGGTGGAAAATTTCATGAAAGCCGAACACTGATATTTGGATTTTTTTAGACTTGGTCGCATAGATGACCGAACCTAAAGAATATGACAAACCTCCAACGATTAGCCAAACAAAGCCCTGTAGAGGAAGTGATTTATAAAGGGGCACGATGAAAAATATGGCCATCCATCCCAAGATCAGATAAAAAGCTGTATAGAGCCACCTCGGTGCATTAAACCAAACCAACTTCATAACAATACCAAGTGCAGCAAGTCCCCATACAATACCAAACAGGGTCCAACCTAAAGTTCCTTTTAAGGCAATCAGGCAAACCGGTGTGTATGTGCCTGCAATAAGTATGTATATCATAGAGTGGTCTACTCTGCGTAGTATAGCATCCACTTTTTCTGAACTCGGTACCCAGTGATAAACTGTAGAAGCGGTATAAAGGGCTATTAGACTTAGCCCAAACACTAGGGCTGATACAATTTGTAGGGTGCTACCATTAGAAACACCTTTTATAATCATCCAAACAAGTGCCACAGATGATAGCACCGCACCCGCAAGGTGTGTCAAAGCATTGACAGGTTCTTTTATGTTAAACATTATATACCTCCTTATTAAGTCTGGGCTTATAAATATCATACTTATCTCTTCGTCCTGCATAGGGTTGCAAGGGTATTGTAAATGATATTTTCCAAGTCACACAGTCAACAATATATTTAAGATTTGATAGCAGCCATTTAATCTACAATTCCAAACCTCATTACGTCGTATTAAATACTACTTGTCTATACTATAGACCAATTCCCGTGTTTTGTAAAGCATATAGTAATTAAAACCACGTTAAGATTTTATAAGACGATGAAATGTAGTATACTGTTGTCATGGACTTAGAAAATGGTTATGAAAACCTTATCGTTTCAGTTTTACAACTAGGGTTTTGCCCCATATTTGACCATTAGCAACTTGGCTATTAGACTATTTGCAACTTGACTATTATAAGAAACACTCGATATATACTTAGAACCAGCAATCCGAACTTAGGGGAGATTTACAATGAATAAAAAATTAGAAACATTTTTTAATTTATAAGGGCATAGACACCGACGAAATCCCTAATATACCTCTTTATATGGATCAACTTCTTGGTCTTTTCGAAGGCTTTTTCTCAGATTTCAGACGGGATGATGATGAGAAAATCATGACAAAAACAATGGTGAACAACTATGTGAAATCAAAGGTCATTAATCCACCTGTTAAGAAGAAGTACTCTAAAGAACAAGTTATGCTTCTCGCCCTTGTTTATCAGCTTAAAAACATTCTAGCTATTAGTGATGTGAAGGGATTTTTTGATTTATACGATAATGAAACCCTATCTGAAGAAGACCGCAACCAACTCATTGAAGAATATTTCAATATTTATAATACGGTGGAGCTTGAACATATAAAGACCCTTCAGGAAAGGTATGAAAACTTCAAAGCCACCATGACCAAGGAAAATGATAAAAAGGCTCTTGTGGCACGCCTTCTTGTTGAGGCAGACTTAAACAAACGCCTTGCCCTGCTCATTATGGATGAAGAAAAAGATTTAGAAAAGTAATCCAGCAAGTGGTTCTATATGCAAAAAAATAAGTGCTATGGTCTAGTCATGACCATAGCACATTTTTATTTAAACTATCCCTTATAACGCTCTACGAACTCAAATCTTTCATTGTCTGGTCCATCAAAAAAGACAATTCTCGCTGAGCCTACCACTCTTGGTTCACCTTGAATTTCAATGCCTTTGTCCTTTAGCATATCCATTTTTTCATCAAGACTGTCCACCTTAAAGGCGATATGTTCAACAGGCCCCAGATCTCTACTGGTGTTTTCTTCTTTGTAAATGAGTTCAATAATTGTACCGTGCGCATCTAAAAATACAAGATTGGATGTTGGATACTTGTAATCCTTTAAAATCTTACAACCCAGCACTTCCGTATAAAACGTCTTTGATTTTTCTATGTCTTTTACCTTAATACCGATATGTCCAAACTTCATACGATCACTCCTTGTAAGTTCTAATCATTGTCTTTTCATACCGATTATAGCATAGTTGTACCACTTGGAAAGCATCCACTTATTATTTGTCATTCCTACTGCGTTTCACTGTGCCTTGATACTGCAAATTGAAAAAATAATCGGAAACCATAGCGATAACAACGCCCTGTGCCGCACCATTCCATACAGATTGACCTAATGAAAGTCCTGATGACTTCATATTGAGCACGAACCATGAAATAGATAAAACAGCGGATATGAACAGTAATAGAAAGGGAATGATCCAGTTTTCCAGGGCATCATTTTTCTTAAACACACTGCCAATATACCAAATAACAGGCACAAGTATAAATGTTTCTGGCCTTAAAAATCCAAGCAAATCTTGTAGTGTCATTGTCATACCTTCACCTCCTATAATCCCCTACCAAGCAACATTCCAATGAAGCTTGTCACAGCACTGGTTATGACAGCAATAACAAAAGCCCGCCTGTAAGCTTCTTGCTCACGAACGGGCGCTTCCTTCATATCTTTTAAAGCTTCTTTATTTTCATTGATCCAAACAGTGTTGGAACCCACTTTTTCATTGATTGATGTCATTTGCTCTGCAATAACACGCACTGTGGCTACAAGCTCCATAAGAAGGTCACTTTGCTTTTCAAGATCGTCGATTCTATGATGGGCCACTTTTGAGCGACTCTGCAATTCGTGCGACCTCCCCTTCTTTTTTGCAGTTGTGGGATGGCATGGGTGACCTCCTTTTTATAAATTGACATACACAATCATGTTTTGAAACTATAAACCTAAACCATCTTTCTCCCTTAAACACATTTCTTATAAATACATTTTATGGTATATTGACATATGTAATTGATAATATAAAGGAGAATCCTATGTCCCTAAGTATAATCTCAACCATCATATTATTACTATCAGGCAACTTAACCACAGTGCCAGCACTTTCACCCCTTGATACTCAAATCGAATATTTTATTGCTTCGGAAAATCTTCATTCATTTGAAGATTCCAGGCAAGAAAATAAGTATATAAGTATGCTTGATGAAGCAGGATATTTACCACATTTGGGATACACACAATATACCAGTCATTCATCGAATAAAAATTCCATAGCAATTCATCGAGGCTTCAATCATGAATCTGACCATCTATTCTACTGGTCTCCACGGTTAGATGGAGAAGAAATCACACTTTATGATAGTTCAAACAACTTGATTCTATTCGAGTCAAGTAACGAAGGTTACATTACGACAAATAAGAACCAGTATGACGAAGTCAGTCGTTATAACGATGGACAATTGAACAACTATTTCATCGATTTAAGTCACTATAATCATGAGATACCAACACAGTTTAATATTGTTAAAAGCTATCATGATGTTCCCTATGATATAGATTGGTTTTTTCTAGACAGCTCTGAAACGCCACCTAGGAAATATAGCGAGCTTAATATCTCTGATTTGATTATTCAAGATATTCAAGTACCAATACCACTTGAAATTGTACTAACGCCTGATCCAATCCAAACCAACGAAACTGGCAAAATCAGCAACGACCTATTTTAGTTCAACAAATCAGTATATTTGGTATGATGACAATAGTCATGTTGACCATACTATAATAACCGCCCACGCCACCATAGTTACTGATCTCAAGCCTCATAAATGGGATATGAAAATCATAGAATATACTGGACCAAGAAGCTCGCCTGATAAGAGGCTTATTGCAAAAAAAACAATTCAAACAAAGGGTAAAGACCTCTTAGAATCCTTACAATTAAGTATTAGTCAAAATGAACCACTCGTTGACCAAAGTGCATTACCTGTTACAGACACCGAATACGAGCTACAAATTTTTCTTGATTCCGTATTATTTTCACAATCCTTTTCCAAATTACCAAGGACGGCCAAGATAATTTATAAAGAATAAATCAATAACATTGGATACTTTCGTTGAGGATTTCTTAAATCTCACACGAAATTTGATTTAGTATTGTAATAAAAGGATCTTGCTGATTTGCAAGATCCTTTTGTATGAAGTGCCCCTAATAGTTCCAATTAGAAGCCCAACTTCTTGTATCAGCATGTACAAAGTTTTTGGATGATGATGCTGCCACACCGTTAAAACTCCCTTTATATGCAACTCTACCATCTCTAGGATTAGGCAAATCGCAATGACCCGTTAAAATTCTATTTTTTATTTGATTATAACCAGCCATTGTTGTCATGTCAGCAGCATCACCATTTTGATGACGGCTTCCTTTGGAGGCACCTATCCCTCTATTGTGTAGCACGCATCTATAGCCCGATGTCACTGTAAAAGACGAATTAAAATATTCCCTCACCTTCTGCCATTCATCGATCATATCTTTAGCGACAATAATGGTATGTCCGCATTGACATGTCGCCACTCCATTATTAAAACCTCCACACTGAAACTCTCCCATTGTAAAATTGTCAGAAAGCTTCATACCACGATCTCAGCTGAATTCCATCCGTCGATCCATGGTCCTCCAACAAAAATAACCTTATTATACTGAGGTTTTTCATTACCTATTGCTGTTGGTCTAACACTTGCATCGCACACTGTGTGGAAGTGTGGATCAAATATTTCGAGAACATTTTCCTTGTAATACACTAGATTTGCACCTAGTGCCTTAGAAAGTGTTTCCGGATCCACATACATTTTGCCCTCAATTTCAATAGCTGGCACATCGGATTTCGCATCAAACTCAAATCTACTCTTAAAATTATTATTGATCACCTTAAAGCTCCTACTATCATCAAAGAACTTAAGCGTATGTCCAAATCTTGTAATGCTGTTGCTACTAACCACACCACCGGCTATGCTTGCATACTCATCTAAACTGACTAAAAGGCCATGAGCAGTCTGGGTAAGATTTATTTCACCTATAAAATACTCATTTTCATCATATTCATATTTTACATCTGGTATACGTGCGGGATCAGCATAGAATTTGTACAATCTTACTTTTGTAGCTTTATCATACTTATTACAACTAGAGTGGTCCGTTTCATTTGAACTTCCAAATTTCAGCAGTGCGTATTTAGAATTGTTGAGATAGTTCGTATCATTAATCTGATCATCGCAATCAATTGTAATTTTTAAACCCAATTGACTAGCACCTTGTGCATTATTAATTGATTTGTTGGCAAAGGCTGTGCTTCATTTGTATAAAATCTGATCACTCGATAATTATTCAAACTCATTATGATCAACCTCCTCAATATTAGTCACAAGTATTACCATGTTCTCAGTGGCTTCAATTTTTTTCTGTTTCAATTATCATCATCTCTAAATCAAGATTTCTATTATCCATTTTTTATTCCTTTCGTAGCACCATATGCATCATGTAAATATATAGTTTGAATGACTTGCAAAATTCATTCAAGAATCCTCGCCATACAATATATGCTTAAAAATCAAGATTTTTATATAGGTATAACGAGGATGTATATTTGTAATTTTCAAGCGCATGAGCTTGGGCACATTCACAGATCTGAATTTTTTTATTATTGACTTCAATATAAGAAAAGGTTGAGAATTCTCTCAACCTTTCATGTGCATTAATGCCTTTCCTTTTATATGCTGCCTATCCACTGGTCCAAAATTAGGGTCTCTACTGTCTATAGAAGCTTGTGTATTATCTCCTTTAAGAATGTATTCTTTTCTGCTATTTTGAAAACAAATCTCATCGATGCGCTTTACAACAACAAGCTCATTTTCTGACCCTCTTGGATAACTTATTTTACTCACAACAATATCCCCACACTTCAGATAGCAATACTTCAAAACAATCAGCCTATCACCACTTTTTAATGCAGGATACATCGATGCGCCCTGAACCTTAACAATGAAAAAGGCTTGCCTTATCATCAATGTGAAAAATAATAATGTGAAAAATAATTTTACCATCATTTTAAAACAGCACAGGATCAGCCGGATCAGGCTGCGATGGCACACCCACAATGTTAACAGCCTTCACCCATTTTGGTGCTTCATCTGTAATGTAGTGGTTGATGGTTTCATCGACAACCAGAACACCATTCATATAGACATGGATGTATTCTGGTTTCCAGTCCCCACCAATGCTCCAATCTGCCTCTTTCTTTTCAAGGAAAATGGATTCGATGTCTTCTGGCTTAAAATAATCTGAAGCCTTGTCAATATAAAGATAGAATTTATCCTCTTGGCCGGCTTCAAAGTCATTCACAGTCACACCACTCATCTTGCCATTTGATAGTTCAAACTTCTTTTGACTGCCGTCTTTAAAGTTGACACCAAAGTAGACATAGTCATCTGTGCCTGATCCAAAATCAGTTAGACTTTGAGAGGCTGTTTTAACAAGAACATGTAGGTTGCTCACAGGAGAGTCACTGCGACCAACATCCAGGTTCCATCTGTTCTTAAACTCAGAGTAGTCATCAGCCTGGGCTCCATTTAAAAGCATTAGGCATCTGGCCTGCGCCGATTCAAATCCCTTAATCAGTCGGTCATAGCGCCCATTTTCACTCAAATACTGCTTGGCATCTGAGTAGCTTGTGTACTTGTATCCCACGCCTGTTTTAAGGGCCAGATGAAAAAGCTCCACCCAACTTCTCATTTCTGTGTCAGATGGTCTGCTTCCATGAATCTCTTCACACGCCTCTGCCAATAGATCAAAAGGCAGGGCCGATGCGCTTGAAAATCTAACTGCAATACCGGTTTCCTTGTAATCTTCTGGCGTATAGCACCCTTTTCCACCCACAGAACAGGTTCAGCATTTTTTTCAAGAGCCATATGAAGAGGTCGGCCTTCAGGTTCATCAAGGTAAACGCCTGCTTCGGGATTTACGAAGATACCATGACAGCCCATGTCACCACAACAGTGGGTCACCCAGCCTGCAGCAAAGGCAATTTTCTTCAGGTCACCACTTTCAAGGGCTTTTTCAAGCATTGTTTTGCAGAAGTCCCCTGTTTTGAAATAGTGGAAATTGCACGACCACGGTGAATAGCCAAACAGCTCACCCACTTGAATGAGGCCAAGATCTGGCCCATTGGCTCCCCAAGCCGCAATGTCCTTATGGGCCTTCAGGGCCTCCTTGATAACCCCTTCATCCATTGTGTTTGATACGTTTTCCATTAAAATAAAAGTGACTGCCTGGTTGAAAGGCATAACCTGTTTCTTCTTTAAGTGCTTTTCTCATAATTGTTTTAAACATAATTTAAACTCCTTCTATTCTTGTCTGTTGTTTTTGTTTTTTTGAAGTTCTCACCATGTCAACCTTCCCTGTCAGGTATAGCGAGTTTTGTCTTCTTTTCCGGAAAACTGCAAGGCGCAGTGTATGTATACAAAGAAAGACCAAAGCCGTCGCTTTGGTCCTGGTTTATTTTGCTATCATTTCCTGACACTAACATAGTACCACAGGAAAATTGAATTTTTGTCTACTCAATGTCTACTCTTTTAAGTTTGGGGACTTGCCCCACATCAAACCATTGGCCTAGGCCGTATAGAAGTGTGTCGAGCTGACCGATGGCCTGCTCGTGGTGCTTGTAACACGCCGCTCTTGAATAAAGAGCTCGTCGCAGATGGTATTCCAGTCACACTCATCAAAATAACGCAGTTGTATTATCTCGCGCTGGACTGGCTTTAAATGACCCAGGCAAACTTCTATTGTCGTGATTTTATGTGTGTATAGTTTTATTTGACGGCAGAGCACATCGGCATACTCAATATTTCGAATGGCCGTGTCTTCCACCAGTCGAACAATTTTATTGGTCTTTGATGTAAACTCTTGATCATACTTGACCGATGTGATGCCATCATTTATATCCACTTCTTCAAGCATATTTTCTAAAAACTCAACATGTCCCTTTATCAAATTGTAGTTTGATAAAATCTTTACAACCGCATCATAATTTGGACTTTTTTTTTGCCATTTTCATTCCCTACTTTCTTTGTCTCGGCTTCTTCCATTCAGGTGTATTCGGCTCCATTGCCTCTTGCCCTTTAATCTGTGACCAGCCAAACTTTTTTTCTACATACGTGAATTTACAATAACTCTTTTTCACTGCAAATGTCATAAGCACAGCCGCCTAACTCTAGAGAGTCTATTTCTTAAATCCCAACGACTTATAAATAAACGCCGATGAACACTGAAAGTTTCCCATAATCTTTCTATCAACACTCTAGCCTGTCTTCAAATTTGTTTTCCCATAAACAAGAAAAGACCAAGCTCCCAGTCAGTTACCGCACTGGGACGCTTGGTCCGCTATGACAGATATAAAGTTCATATGCTTACATTTGGGGCATATTTTTGAGAGGACGCCCGCCACTTCTCCAAGTGTCTTTCCGCAACTTTCACACCGCACTTTTTCAAGACTTGCATGGTAGATTTCGAACTCTTCTTTGGTCAGATATTTCACCACTTTATGCATCACTCCAAACATTTTTCCGAACACGAACCGAACATGTGTTCGTATTTATTTTAATGCAATTTACTTATTTTGTCTAGTCCTAATTATGTCAATTATGACTACCACTTCTGCAAACCAAGTCCTATCCCCCCCCTGTATAGGACCTTTAAGATTATGCCACTTGCTGGTATCTCCCCACACTCCAAACAAATAGAGTCCTTTGCTGGTATTTTTCTCAATAACTTTTCAAACAATCTTTTATATAACTAAATGATGTCCAGTAAAAGTATTGAAAATAACTATACGGGGTATAAATACAAAGGAACAGCTTGTTGAACCATAATCACCGGGGGAAATTGGAGGGGATAACGTGAAAAGTATTCGTACGAAAATTATTATGGTTGTTATACTGAACATTCTTCTTGTCTCAGGAATTATTGGACTCACGTCCTTTTATGTTATTTACAACAGCAACCTAGACAGACTTGAACAAATTGAAAATCAATTGCGAACAGGTTACGACAACAACATTAAGGCTCAAGTCGAAATTGTCGTTTCTGAACTGGACGGGATTTATGAGCTTTATGAAAAGGACAGTTAACAGAAACAGAAGCTCGAACCATATCAGCCAATGTCATCCGAAATGCCAAGTATGGAGACGGCGGTTATTTCTGGACTGATACCATGGAAGGTGACAACGTGGTTCTTCTTGGCAATGAAGATGTAGAAGGCACCAATCGTCTTGATCTTGAAGACACCAATGGCAATAAAATCATTCAAAACTTTATCGATGTTATAAAGGCAGACGGCGAAGGTTACAGCAATTACTACTTCCCTCGTGCAGGCGGTGACGTAGCGCTTCCAAAACGTGCCTATGTTAAACTTTACGAACCTTACGACTGGATTATTGGTACAGGAAATTATATCGACGACATTGATAATTTTATTGCAGAGGAAAAAGCCATTATTGACGCCCAGTTCACGAGTACAAGACGTCTTCTCTATGGTTTCTTAGCCCTTTCCATTCTTATTGGGGGTGTCCTCGCATGGGTGCTTAGCAACACGATCACAAAACCAATACTACAACTTTCTCAAGTTCTTGATAAAACCGCTAAACTGGATATTCAAGAAGATGCTGAGTCATTTAGCCATTTACTCAAATATAAAGATGAAACAGGCATTATCGCCCGTTCCGTGGGCAACTTGCGGTCTGTGCTTCGGGAAATCATTACGGAACTCAAGAAAGACTCTGTAAAACTCAATCAGTCCTCAAATGAACTCGGTGGAATTGTTCAAAGTGGTAAAGAAGGCATTGATGCCGTTGCCATGACAGTGGATGAATTTGCAAAAGGTGCTACAGAACAGGCCACCGATGCACAAACGGCTGCTGAAATATGGGCCACCTTGCTGCTGAAATCAATGACAGTGTGGACAGTTCTTACAAACTTCGAGATTAACACCGCCGAAGTTAGTAAAAACAACGAAGAAGGGTTTGCACTTATCCAGGACCTAAGTGGCAAGTTTAACTTAACCATTGAATCCAATGATAAGTTAAATAAACGTTAATACGCTCTCAATCAAGTCATCATCAATTAGTGAAATCACAAACACCATTTACAGCATAGCTGAACAAACCAATCTTCTAGCACTCAATGCTGCTATTGAGGCCGCACGTGCCGGAGAAGCCGGTCGTGGTTTTGCCGTGGTTGCTGATGAAATTCGTAAACTTGCTGAGCAAACATCCCAGTCCACTGGACAAATCAATGAAATCATTACAGAAATACTCAGTGAAATCAATGCCACCACTGAGAATATGGAACTGGCCACAGATTCCATCAACTTGTCCAGTGAAGTTATGGACAAGGTCAAAGCATCGTTTGAAGCCATTGAAGAATCCATGGCCAATACACTCAGTCAGCTTGATAATATTTCAGCCAACATTAATAACGTCAACAACAATAAGGACGAGGCAGCCAACTCCATCCAGGGCATATCAGCCATCACAGAAGAGAACGCGGCCTCTGCTGAAGAAATTGCAGCCACTATGGATACCCAGACAGATCTTATGATCGGCATTCAGGAAAATGCTTCTGAAGTTCTTTCCATCTCTGAAAACTTGATGGTATCATCCAGAAGTTTATAATTTAAGGTGACTTGACCATTAATAAGGTGACTTGACCATTAATAAGGTGACTTGACCATTAAGATGAGAGTTTCAATCAAATATTAACCAATAAACCCGAATGACTAAGGTCCCTTTTAATAGGGGATGAGTCATTCGGGTTTTATATTCCCTCTCTATCATGTATGCTTAATTTAGGTCAGTCAAATTTGAACTTTATCAATTATACATGCTTAATAATCACATCTCTATCAATGGATATGAGGGGACTATGAATCATGTTTTCAAGCTCGACGATTTTAAATTGTCGTTCATCATAAGTCTTTAGTATCAATATAAGGAGGACACCTATAATGACAGCACTCATTTTTTTTGATATCAACGGCACCATTATCAAAAGGGACAGCCGCACTGATATCCCTTACGGAAAGGCTGTTGACGAGTTTCTTGGACTGGAGAATGGCATGGAGGGCGTGGACACGTCCGCTCGTTCTGATAAGGACGTCTTCATGGAAGTTCTTGAAAAAAACGGACAGGACTTTTTCACAAGACCTGTGGCAGGGCTTTATGAAAACATACACCAAACATCTGGATGCCTTTAAAACAAGCGATGTATGGCGTGAAAATGTGGACGCTTGCTCTTTTATCGACAAACTTTCAAAAACAGGCCACAAACTTTCCATGATCACAGGCGAACTCTGTATCGGTGCCCAGTATAAACTTGAAAAGCTTGGTGTTTGGAAGCACTTTCCGACCGGTGGCTTTGGAGAAGATGGCCTAAAAAGGTTTGATATTGCCGATACCGCTTTTGAAAAGGCCAAGGCTCTATACGGCCAAACTTACGATGAAATCTATGTTATTGGAGACACTTGCCTGGATATAAAAACAGCCCGCCACCTCGGCGCAAAGGTTATATCTATTACCACAGCTCTAATACAAGACAAGAACTCAAAGCCTTAGAGCCTGACTATATCATTGACACATTCTCTGAAATTGAAGGCCTGTTCATATAGGCTGTATTAAAAAAGACCCACTATGTATGTCAGGCGCTTTCAAAATTACATATCTATACCCTCACTAAACCATATATAGAATTTTTGATTCTTTAATATCTGTATATGGTATAGCGAGGGTGCTTAAATGATATTTTGCAAGTCGCTCATGTTCTATAAACATTCATAGGGGTCTTTCATATATACTTTTTAATTTACAATACACCCACGCCCTTATTCTTTAAGCGCTAAAATGATTTTTTCAAGAATCTCATCTGCTCTTTCGTTTGGCACCTGACATGTTCCGGCATTTCTGTGACCGCCACCACCATACTTGAGCATAAGCTCACCGATATTGGCATTTGATGTTCTATTAAAGATGGATTTCCCAACTGTAAACACCGTATTTTGCTTTTTAAGGCCCCAGATAACTTGGATGGATACATTGGAATCAGGGAATAAGGCATATTTCATAAAACGGTTGCCTGGATAAATGGTCTCTTCATCTTTAAGATGAACCACCAAGACATTGTCATGCATTTCACCGCAAGTCTGGATCTGATCCTTAAACTGCTCCTCATGCTCAAAATAAAGTTCCACACGTTCCCTTACATCTGGAAGCTCTAAAATATCCTCAATATCATGATCCTTACAGTAGTCTATAAGCTCCATCATAAGATTATAATTTGAAATCCTAAAGTTTCTGAAACGACCAAGGCCTGTTCTAGCATCCATTAAGAAACTCAACAATTCCCATCCTTTAGGATTGAGGACATCATCTTTTGTAAACTGGGCTGAGTCCGCCTTGTCAACAGCTGAGATCATATCATCCCATTTGACAGGAAACTGGTCATGCCCTCCAAAATGATCATACACAACCCGTGCCGCCGATGGAGCATCTGGATCAATAATATGATTGTCCTTCTTTCCTTCATTTCTAATGGTTTCACTTAGGTGGTGATCAAAGGCCAAATGCACGCCTTCTACATAGGGAAGATTCGTCGTAATATCTCTGTCGGTAACGGCGATCAGCCCGTCTTGCATGTCTTTGGGATGAACAAACTTTATATCATCAATCATCTCCAGCTTTTTTAGTAACACCGCACACACAAGTCCATCAAAATCGCTTCTTGTAATGAGTCTGAATTTTTCAGCCATTGTATCCTCCTTAGTAAATTAGCCGCTTTCAAAAACAGGTGCATACCATCTCTATACGATCATGGGTCTTTTTCATTTAAAAGGTATAGAGGCGTCATATGTTTTATATTTCGAAAGTTGCTCAATTGATCGTTTATATAATTTGAATATGTTCTCTCTTTATATATACACTCATACATATATTAGATACCATTTTTCTAAGAATGAAAACACAATCCCGAATTATTATGATGTAAGATCCCTTTTGTTTATTTAAGCTTGAGCACAACTGGACAGTGGTCGCTGCCCTTGGTCTCCATATGTATATCAGCATCTTCAAGACGGCCTTTGAGACTTTCTGATACAAGGAAATAATCAATTCTCCACCCAGTGTTGTTTTCACGAGCATTTCCCATATAAGACCACCATGAATACATGTCCTCTTTATCTGGATAGAAATACCTAAATGTATCAATAAAGCCTGAGTCAAGTAGGGTCGTCATTTTAGCACGCTCTTCATCTGTAAATCCAGCATTTTTATGATTGGCTTTGTCATTCTTAAGGTCGATTTCTTTGTGCGCCACATTTAAGTCCCCGCAAACGATAAGACCTTTCTCTTCCTTAAGTTTAAGAGATAATGTCTGAAATCATCTTCCCAAACCTCTCTATAATCAAGTCTTTCAAGGCCTCGTTTAGAGTTCGGTGTATAAACTGTAACCATATAAAAGTCTTCAAACTCCAGGGTAATCACACGACCTTCTTTGTCGTGTTCTTCTATCCCAATACCATAAGAGACACTTAAGGGCTTTTCTTTCGTAAAAATTGCTGTTCCAGAATACCCCTTTTTCTCAGCTGCATTCCAGTACTGATAATAGCCTTCAAGGTTAAGGTCTACCTGTCCCACTTGGCATTTAGTTTCTTGCAGGCAGAAAATATCCGCATTCATTTCCTCAAAATAGTCCATAAATCCTTTTTTTAGCGCGGCTCTAATGCCGTTCACATTCCAAGATATAAGTTTCATTTCAAACCCCTTCCTACATATTTTTATGTAATGCCCACACTTGAGCCTTGTTCTCAATTTTCAATTATATTATAACAAAATTCCCCGCGTTAATTGGCTACCAACAACTGAATTTCTCCTGTTTTTCCAACCTGTTTTTTCAAAATGACCGGTACACACACCCAGTCTTTTTTATAGTGGTCAGTACCACAGCTCGGACCATCCTTCCATGGTGTTTAGCAAACCACCTGTGACATAAAAAGAAGGGGATGCTATACAAAACATCCCCTCAGTTTATAAAACCATACAATCGTGGTTAGGCGTAATCTAGTCTTCGTCTAGGTAAGACCATTTAGCCCTTGATTTTTTTAATGATGCTTGCTGCCATCTCTTTCGTCACTGTGTCCTGAGGTAAAATACCGCGTTCACTGATCTGAACAACCCCGAGTTCCACCATGAGGGCCATCTGATCATCTGCCCAAGTTGCCAACTCATCGCTGTCATTGTAAGCAGAAAGACTGTCGGTTAAGCCTTCGTTGAGTTTTTTGTCGTCATAAGCCACCATGGCATTGGCGAGAATAACCGTCATTTGTTCTTTGGTCATATTGCCGTCAGGGTTGAAAGTGGTCTCTGAACTACCGGAGATTATGCCTTTGGCATAAGCCGAAGCGATTTCCACTGCATGCTCATTATCTTCCCCTAAATCCTCAAATGGCGCTTCTGCTTCATCATTTGTAAGACCATACGCACGTGCCACCCATGTTGTAAACTCTTCACGGGTAATGGCCTGTTCAGGATTAAAGTTTTCTGTTTCATCAATAACGCCCTTGCCAAGAAGTTCATTGATTTCCGCCTTGGCCCAAGATGTGTCCACATCATTAAACTGCTTGTTGGACTGCATAACTGTGTACTGGCTCAAAGAGATCCTATTCGTCTTGACCGTATTTGTCACAGGATCAAAAACACCACCAACCGGTTCCCACTGTCCAGTTTCCTCATTGAGTCTGAAAACACTAATAAGCGACGGATTGTATTCTTCATCAAAAAATTCAAATTCGCCCAAGTCAAATGCTATTTCCACAGGCTCATCCAACACTTTCTTTTCCTCGCCACCTACAAAAATTTCTACATTTGAAGTGTAACCTGACTTAAAGGTGATATTATCTTGTTGATCTGTAAAACTCACATCATTAAAGCCCAGGTCTACAAGGAGTTCATTGTCATCATCAACACTATCCTGAATGATACTGTCATCTATGACAAGTTGGGTTCCACCAATCTTCACGCCCACTTTATCAACTTCCGCACCCTTTAATTGATCCACAAGTGTTTTATTGAGCGGCACTTGTACGGCATCATCCACTCGATCTGCCGATAGGGTTACCTTGAGCTCAAACTCACGAACATTTTTCTCACCGTAATATCCATCAAAGGCCCCTTTAACTTTTTAAAAGCTTCTGCAGAATCCGTCACTTGAGTCTGTAAGGACACTGGATCAAATTCAACTTTCGTTTTATTTCCCACTTTTTCTGTTTTCACTTCCGGCTTAACTTCACCCACCTTGTTGATTACACCCTGGGCAAAGTCACCCACAGAAACATTCATTTCAACGCTTTGGTTAAGACCCTCGTCTTGAACTTTTTTTACACCACTAATAAAACTTTCTGTAATGCTTGAAATGTTGTCTTTGTTTTCGATCTTTTGAATGGACTGGGTCATGACCCCTGCCATATCCACAAGTTTTTCTTCAACTAGGGACTTGTTGGTAATATCCTTAGAGGCCTTATTGAGGGCGTCCACTGTTTTTATATAATCTTCAAGTGCAGGAACAAGAACGGTTTCATCCTCAATATTGCCTATGTTTGTCTCAATAATTTCAAAGGTCTTTTTGACCTGGTCCCTAACTATTTTTTCCTCTGTGTTATTTAAGACATCACTCACAGAATTCGATAGGTCTTTGACATTTGTTGCAGACTCTTCTTGCGATACCCCCTCCATATCAAAGGCTTCATCGAGTGGGAATGTTCTAACAGTCAATTCTGGGTTTGTCAACTTCTTATGATTCACATAGGAAACAATAAACTTGTCTGCATTATCATTGTAGTGCACATTGATGTCGGTTAAATAGCCTTCCACTTCAACCAGAACATCTGGTTCTTCTTCAAATTTTACACCGCTTGCATTGATTTCCTGGGCGTATATATACCCCTTTGTGCCAACAGATTCTGACCAAGCGATCAGCATTGTGCCTTCCTTATTCACACCGATATCCAGTGTGTTCGTATCATCTAGCAGGTTGGCGGAAAACTCCACAACGGCATCTGATGATTTTCTATAACGCCCTAGCAAGTAGTGCTTAGAATCATTAATATGTCGCCAAATGACAAAGTCTGAATCTTTTCTGTCATTAAAGACAGTCTTAGGATCTCCAAGCTTGGTTAATGTCGACACCATGCTGGATGTTGAAGTGCTTCCAGTTACTTGAATCACAACATAGCTCAGTGTTTGGGACCCAGGTGACCCGTACTGGCCTACAAGTAAAAAGTTTTTTGCATCTGGATTGTATATAAGGTCAAACTCATCAAACACATTCTTATCTGTGTCAAACTCGATGGCCTTTGATCCGCCCAGTTCTGCATCCACAATAACACCATCCACAACCACTTCGAATTCATTTCTTACATTCCATACTATGGCATACTGGTCTGTTGTTGGGCTATAGGCCGCCTTAGGACTGTCATGGGATTCAAAAGGACCCAGTTCTGGATCGAACATAACCGTCTCTGTTGCCTTTTACCTTCAGCATCAATAACCACACCGTACACACGTCTGGCTGTACTAATACCATCATTCCATACAACTAAAAACATCCTCTTTTCATTGTATGTCACATATGGATTCTCAGGCATGTTTCTTGATATACTGGCAATTGTAAAACTCACACCTGTTTTATTGCCATCTGAATCAAGCCATTGGCCCTAATGGAACTGGCAGAGCCAAGTCATTGTACTCCTGATAGACAGTTAGGTATTTTTCTTGGTCTGGTGAATAGGCTGTCACTGTGCTGTATTCTCCTGACAATTGACGAACCGCACTTGGCGCTGGATAAACCCGGTTCGAATCACCGGCAAATCCAACTGGTCCAAACATGGACACAATAAGAACGATCACCATAAACAGAGATCCTGTTCGTTTTAGATGATTTAAGCCAAACATAATACATCCTCCCTTACCTTTCATCTGCACCCTTTTGTCCACTAACATAAAATCTTCATAGCCCTTTTCAACTCATAGGTGAACGCTAAGTTCCCAACAAGCTATTCCCTGCCAACTTTGTCGACAGAATGTAGTGCCCCTAGGGGCTTTTTTATAAATTCAGGCGCTTGCAAAATATATAAAACCCGGAACATTCATAACAACCACATGGAGCACATGCATTTTGTCTGAATATTCCGGGTCAAGTTATTAGCCATATATTTTTTTGAGAATAGATGCCGCTTCTTCTTTTGACAGTTCTTGCTTTGGATTAATGGCGCCACTTTCTCCATCAATGACACCCAACTCAATCAGAAGGGCAATGTCATCGTCTGCCCAGTCAGAAATCAAGTCTGCATCTGAAGCCGATGCCAGCACACCCCGCACTTCCTCATTGAGTTGCTTGTCGTCATACTGGGTCATTGCGTTTGCCAGTATGGCTGACATTTGCTCCTTGGTCACTGAACTATCTGGATTAAAGCTTCCGTCTCCACCACCTGAAACGATGCCTGCATTATATGCAGATGCCAGTTCTTCATAATGTTCACTGCTTTCATCAACATCAGTGAATGGCGACTCGGCCTCATCATCAACAACGCCGTAAGCCCTTGCAACCCATGTTGTAAACTCTTCACGACTGATTTTTTCTTCTGGGTTGAAGTTTTCCGCTTCATCTATAATACCTTTACCCAAAAGTTCATTGATTTCATCTTTTGCCCATGAATTTTCTACATCTGCAAAGGATTTGTTGGACTGCATGACCGTATACTGGCTAAGGGTCAGTCTATTGGTCCTGACTGTATTTGTAACAGGATCATAACGTCCACCCACAGGTTCCCATTCATCCGTTTCTTCATTGAGCCTGAATATGGATAGGGAGGATGTCTTATAATCTTCTTCCCAAACTCAAAATCATCGACTTTAAACTTAAGTTCAACTGGTTTGTTGAGTTTCTTGCGTTCTTCTTGGTCTAAGAAAACTTTTACGTCTGTCACAACACCTTTTTTAAAGTTGACCTTTTCATCACGAACCTCAAAGCCCTGGTCGCTAAAGTCCATATCAACAACGATTTCAGGGGGTTCTGCACCCTCTTCTAATTCTTCGGCATAAACTTCCTTTTTGAGCTTTACAGTTGTTCCACCAACTGCAACACTTAGGGCATCCACACCAGAAGCATTCAGGGTATTGATTGTTTCTTTGTCAATCGGGACTTGTACCTTATTTGAAACCCGTTCCGTTACTAGGGTCACTTCAAAGTCAAACTTTCTAACATTTTCAGCACCGTAGTAATCATTAAATGAGTCAGAAAGCGTCTTGAAGTTGACAGCCTTTTCGGCCACTTTTTGGGCCACTTCCGCCTGATCAAAGCTGACTTTTGACACATCGTCAACCACTTCAACCGTTTGCTTGACCTTGACCTCACTAACCTTTGTAAGAACTGACTGGGCTAGGCTTGCAACCTTATTTTTCACTTCCGCAGTCTTTTTGACATTTGTGTCTAGTTCCACTTGTTTAATTTGGTCAATCACCTTCTTTGTCACATTGACAATTGCTTTCATCACTGGTGATTTTCTGAATGGATTTTGTCACAACATCACTAATTTTGACCACTTGAGATTCAACCCATTTTTCCTGCTCTGCCTGTGCGGCTTCATCAGTAGGGTCAGCCACATTCAGTTTTGTTATCACATTCAGGGTATTGATGTAGGAATCAAGGGCCCCTGTTAAGGCAGCTTCATCTTCAATAGAATCAATGCTTCTTTCCATAGATTCCAGATACTCTGTGGCCACATTGGCTGACATAGACGGTTCCGCTGAACTTAAAGCATTTGATATGGTGTTGGCTAAATCTTCAATCTCCTGTCTGGTGTTATTGTCTTGTTCGTTTTGTGTGCTTGTGCCTGAAGTGCTTGTGTTATTTGTTGTGTTCGTGTCGTTATTATTGTCATTATCCCGGCGGTCTGGACGAACATCGTCATTTCTAATTGTAATTGTTATGACAGACCGCTCACCAATATAACCTTCAATGTTTGCAGTGATTTCCACTGCAAAGACTTCATTCAGCTCCACAACACTATCTTCAATGGTTGGTATACTTATGGTCTTCTCTGTTTGACCCGCTTCAAATGTCACCGATCCGCTTAAGGTCGCCACATCAGATGACCCTGCTGTTCCATGGGTCAAATCATAGTAGATTGTAATATCTTTTCATAAGGCTCACTCAGGGTCAGAACCACAGTTGCTGTGTCACCCTCGTTCACACTAAGAGTGGATAGATCAAATTCAACGGTTGGCACGTCGTTGTCATACAGGGTCACCACTGTATCAACCATACTGCCTAGTACTGCATTGCCCGTCGGTTGAGTAAGGGACACTGTAAAGGTTTCATCTGTTTCCACCTCGTTATCATCAGTACTTGATATTGTGATTGTTTGCACCGTTTCACCCGGTATAAAGGTGAGTGTGCCGGACTGGATTGCATGGTCTAGTTCACTTGTTGTTCCAGTGATTGTTTCATAAGATACTGTATCTGTGCCCGCAGTGCTTCCTGTACGTACTACGGTTAGGGTCACATCTTGACCTTCTTCAGCCATGGCAGTTTCTGATGCAAAGTTCATGGTTGAGTGCCCGTCATTATCACTTATGGTCACAGTCAATGTCTTCTGCGAGCCTAGAATAGACTCACCGGCAATGCCATTCAAGGTCATTTTAAAGTCTTCACTGTTTTCAACATCTGTGTCATCAATTGTTGATACCACAATTTCCTTAGATGACTGGCCAGGTTCAAAAGTGACGCTTCCACCCGTATTGATATAGTCTTCTTGACCTGCGCTTCCGGTTGAAAAAGTGTATGTCACTTCATCGGTCCCCAGTTGATTGCCCATTCGTATTAGAGTCACAACCAGGTCCTGGCCTTCTTCCACACCCATGGCATCCGTAGCAAATTCTATTTCATCATTAATATCTTTTATAGTGACACTTGTTGTGTCAGAACTGCCTATGCTTGCTGTTCCTGATACACTTGTTAAGGTCACCGTAAAGCTTTCATTTTCCTCATGTAGGCCATCATTAATGGTTGGAATTTCAATTGTCTTTTCCGTTTCATCCACGGCAAATGTTAGGGTACCAGATGGCTCTGTATAATCTGATCCACTGCTAGTTTGGTCACTTAAAACATAGGTCACTGTATCTGATCCACTTAAGTCATCACCAGTTCTCTTGACTGTAACCGAAGCTGTTTGACCCTCCTCAACAGATATGGATGTTTTGTCCATATTGATTTCAGGGTCTTGATTTGGGTCAACAGGGTCAGTTGTCGAAACATCTAGGTAGGCCACTCGAATGACTCCACCACTTGTCGACATATGACCATAGGCCACCAAGTAGCCTTCTGATTCATAGTCATAGGCTGCGCTGATCCCATCAAATGGTTCAACGTCTGAATCCACATTCATAGCGTTTCTGTCAAAGACGCCTTCATCTGATATTTCTTGTGTCTTAACAAAGTATGGTACAGCATGACTATTTATTTTTCAATCCAGAATAGACGCATGTTGATTAGGTCCATGAAAGCCGATGGATCGCCACCGCTTTCTTCTTCAGAAGTGGCCAGGGTCACTGCACTTCCAGAAGTGGTCTTGTACTGACCCACTATGCTGTTTGGATTTGTGTCTTCTATCCATAAAACGTAGTCATCTTCCACACGGCTATTGTGTGAAATGACTGGATCCTTCTGTCCATAGGTGGAATAAGTCACACCAGTTTCTGGCGTAGTTATCGTGCCATCACTGTCCACTGTCACATAAACCACTTGAGGCTTCTTGTCATCAACCGCAACATAGGTTACAACAAATTCGCCTGAGCTTGAATTGTAAATCACCTTAGGGTCGTGGCTTTCTTTTGAACTATCGAGTGGAAGACTTGTAAAGCTACGGTCACCGTCAAAGAGGACGCCCCCTATACCTTCTTGATAAAGTTCAAAATCATAATATTCCCAAGCCATTAAATAGGTGTTTGTCACCTTATCATGGGCGGCAGTGACTTCATCGTGCTCCTCGTAGGCACTTGTGCTTATGCGCGTATCTGCAATAATTTCTGTTCCATCACTATCAAGGACTTTAAAATGAGCTGTTGGCATACCTTCATAGTCTTCTATCCACATGATTAGAAACTCATCATCTACCTGGTTGTAGACAACTTGAGCGTCTGCAGGATATGTGTCTGACATTTCGACAATGTCAAAATCCTCACCTATTTTTTCACCTGTATTATTATAGAAACGCCCTATTATAGCGCTTCCGCCAAAGCTTCATCGTAGTGCTCAAACACAAGGAGGTAGTTGTTTAAAACAGCTCCATATGCCACATCTGGCTCATAGTCCCCTGTTCCTAGGTCCATTTCATCTTCAACAATTGTTACCACCGCTGTATCATTGTCAATCATAGCACCACTTGAGGCATCCGATAGGATCACGTTAAAGGTTTCGTCACCCTCGTAGGTTCCATCCCAAGCTGTTTGCACAGTGATCGTAGCAATATCCTGCTGGTCTTCAAAGACCAGGGTGCCCTTGTCGTATACATAGTCGCTTTCAATGGCTGTGCCAGAAGTCACTTCATAACTCACGCTGACACTACCGGTCAAGTCCCCTGTTCTATCGACGTAAATTGTAATTGGCATGCCTTCCTCAACAATATAGTCCATTGTCGAATTTATGGAAATGGTGGTCGTTGGTGACTCAGCACCGTCGTTATCTGTTATTGTGACGATGGCCACCGTGTCTGTTTTAAGCGCCCCATTTCCAGTCAGATTGGACAGTGTCACTTCAAAGCTTTCCACTTCCTCTTCATCACTATCATCAAAGGTTGGTATGGAAAGTGTGTAGAACTGCTGTCCATTTGCGAAAATGGCTGTCCCAGAAGTGGTCTCCACTGAGTAATCAGACCCGTTAGTCGTTATATCTTCAATGGTGTAGTCCACACTGATTTCACCGTCTGTTGCCCCGTGTCTTTCTATAACCAGGTCTGCTGTCGACCCTTCTAAAACATTCAGACTAATATCTTCAAAGTCAACGTCTCCATTGTCAAAACTGCCATAATGGGAACCGCCAGTTGCCTATCGCCACCAAAGGCTGGTGTAATAACGTAAGCTATCAAGTAACTTCCACGTCCATTTGATGCAGCTGCTATGCTGTCCGGCAAGTCATTCGAGCTGTGTATTGATCCACTGTCTAGTGTCGAACCCGTTTCGTCCATGAGCTTGAAGAAAACATCATTGGCATTTGTGTCCATGCCACTTACACTTCCGCCAGTCCACAGGGCCATTATTTCATCAGATGTCTGGTCTTTTGCTAAGACGGCGGACCGATCTCCCACATAGACATTGTTTGCTATGACAATGGCTGAATCTGAGGTGGTCTTGTAAGCACCGTATAATTCAGAGGTGTCTTTATTGATCCAGGTCACAAGTTCATCATCAATAACTGAATTGTGAACAAGGCTTGGCTGTAAATGAAATGGTGATGTGTCAGATGTATCTCGTGACACATTCGTGTCCGTTGACTGGATGACACCATACTTGGAAAACTCACTATAGTAGATTTCCTTGTGGGCATCTCCACCAGTCAAGGTGCCTGTTTCCATTTCATAAGCAAGTGTATAGCTGTAATTGTTGCCATTATAAGAAAGGTCAAGATTGGTCCCTACATTTTCATCTGGTATGCCAAAGTCAATTTGGGCATATGGGTTTAAATCAGGCTCAATAATATTGCCTTCTAAAAACTTGTAGCCGTCTTCACCGCTTCTTCTCCAAACGACTGCATAGGCGTTGTTGTCCTTACTGTAAGCCACCTGGCAAATTCTCTTGATTCCATTTCAATATAATCACTCATAGCTGCCTGGGCCTCGTCGAGGTAAGTCACACTTCCAATAACATTGCCACTGGAATCTAGCGAATGCCTTCAACTCGATCTGTGGTCCCATCGTATCTGGACCAAACCACTAGAAACTCATCTTCTATACTGTTGTATGCAACTTTTGGTCCTGCAGGATAGTCTGATCCATCCGGGTACAATTCAAGGGTTGATCCAGATGGCATACCATCATAAGTGAAAAACTGACCATAGATGCCTGCTGTTTCATTGGTCGAACTGGATGCCTGATAAACCACAAGATACTCATTGGTTTTTGAACCGTATGCGACATCTGGATCTATCCTATTCAGAGGCATAGCTGTGCCATAAGCATCAAATGCAATTTTTATACTTGAATTCACGCCGTCTTGATCAGAGGCAGAAAAATCCGCCCCGAATATTTCAGTGAGGGGGATTTTGAACTCGTATATTTTATGCTCATAATTCACCTTATTGGTGTATGTGAAGGCAGGGCTTCCCCACACCTTTTGGTTTTCTGAAACTTTAAACTGCTTTACACCGATTGGTGTATCTATATATACAGAGGCATAGTCCTTGTCACCATCCATGGTGTTGTCTGGTGTAAAATCCAGTGCCGCGTATAGGTAGTTGTCATCATTCATAACCCAACCATAGGTGTATCCTCTTGGATGGCCAGAACCGGGTATATCATATTCTTTAAAAAGGTATGGGGATGCATCAAGACCTTCAATTTGTCCATCGACTGGGTTTTGCCCTAGAAGGCTGTTCAGTTCATAAACATAAAACTCAGACCCCGAGTGCATCCGGATTCCCTTGTTTTCCTTGGGATATATAAATGGGGCCTTTCCAATGACTTCTGGTTCAATTCGACCACTGAAATCTATGTTCTGACTTATATCTATATCAGTCAGCAAGACTTCAATGCCGGATTCAAAGACTTCAATGACATCATTGTCTTTTTCTTGTAGTTTATAAAATAGTTCTGTTTGAGGTTGCAGGGATGATAGGGTGCTTTGACCTATTCCAATGTGGTCTAGATGTGACAAGCCCCTCCATGCTTTATGAACCTAAGGGTAAGTGATTCATTTTCCCTAATATCAGATGCTAATGGTAAAGCATAGTCCCGAATATACTTATCCATGGCAACAAAGCCCAGTGATGTCCACTGCGCCCCCTGAAGAACTTGAACTTCCATAACCCCACTTGGACTTTCCAAATTATAAGGGTTTTCTACGCCTTCATTTTCAGTGAATGACATGGCATAAGCCCCTGGAAAAGTCGTCCCAATCATGTTCACAATAAGCAGAATCACAATGAGAATACTCCCCCGACTGAGTACACTACGCTTCATATCAATGCCCCCTATCCCTTTTACGAATTTAATCCTATCTTCATATATATCCACTTTTTGAATAGGGCAACGACTTATTATGTTTTTAGACATTAATAAATCTAAAGTTTATGGGGATTGAAGCAAACTGTTATCACTACAGAAATATCTTCTTTTCTGTAATGATAACAAAGTGAAATTCTAGGCTATCAATCAAAAAAGAGGCATATGAAAAAGCCCAAGAATAGGGACTTCGTCTTGGACTTTAAATACTAGCAGTTGTGTAACTTATCAAACATCAAAAGCATATATATAGGTCAGAAAACAGGCCATAAAAAAACCAAGAAAACAATTATAATCAAGGTTCAATTATAAGCAAGGTTCAATTATAAATAAGGCTCAATGGCTGAGAGTATTTTCGCCTTCATATCTTCTGAAAGGTCGTCTTCTTCACTAAGAGAGTGCCTGTCCATGTCGATTCGAACCTTTGGACACAGGTCAAAGCTTTCATACCAGGCCTCATAATTCCGTCTTAAATCCTGCATGTAGTCTTTTGGAATCATGTCAGCTTCACTCGACCGGTCTCGAATGCGGATTCTTTCCATAGCCGTGTCCACGCTGACATCTATGTATATTAGTAGTTGGGGCGGTTTTATATGCATGAGCATATTATGGAGAAGCCCTTATAAATACGAAACTCATCCCGGCTCATTTGGCCCGTTCATGGATGGTCTTGGCAAAATTTCATCACCATATATGGAACGGTCAAAAATAGCTGACTGACCACTGCTATCCACCTTTTTTATGTCACGAAAACGGTCATTTAAAAACATGACCTGTATAATAGCACTCCACCTCTTCTGGTCTGCATAAAACCGATCAAGCATCCGCTGGGCAAGTGCTCCTTTTTCATCATCAAGAAGTTCTTCATAAACCGGTATATTAAGGGCCTGACTTAGAAACTTGGCAACTGTACTCTTGCCGGCTCCAATAATTCCATCAACAACAATAGCCATATTCCTTTCAGCTCCTTTATTATAGTATCTTGTTTGATCTGTTGAAGTAAACTCGAACATAACTAAACCTCAATTCTGAAATCTTTAGCCTTCATATCGTCAAATGCTTTTTGAATGATTTCTCTAGAACATTGATTTCAATATCATCTAGTTTATTGATGTACAAACAGCCTTTACCGACCTTGTGTTTTCCAAGTCTTTTTTAGTAGGTCATCGAATTTATAAAGACCAGGCATAATATATACCGACAGATTCTGTTTTCGCGGTGAAAAGCCTGTCACAAACCAGTCTGCTTCACGCCCCGACTTGGTTTTATAATGATAAGAACCGTAGCCCACTATGGCATCGCCCCACATACAAGGGACTTCCTTTGTCACGTCATTCATTATTTCCAATAGTTTTAGGCTATCTTCCCTCCGTTTTTTTATGGTCGAGGGATTCTAGAAAGTCTTTAACATTTTTTCGAATTTTTCTTCGTCTTGAGTTCTGTCATTTTACCACCTCAGTTTTTCAAAGTCCGTAAGTATGAGACTAGTCATTCTTATACCCAATCTTTTACACATTCTAATAGGCTTTGACAAAATAAAAAGGCCATAAAAACAGCAGCCGAGACACGTGTCTCGGCTGCCAGGGTAGAGCCCCCTATTTTGAATAATTGTAAACTGGTTTACAATATATATGCTTATTCATTTTTCCAAGGGCTTTGATCAATACTTTGGGTCATGTCTACAATTTCTTGCTTTGGCAAGCTAATGCCGATGGTCTCCCGAATAATATCTTCCACACTTTCAAGGAAAATAAAGGTCACATCATTTTTAACCTCTTGTGGGACATCATCCAGGTCTTTTTTATTGTCTTTTGGAAGAAGAATACGCTGAATGCCTGAGCGATGGGCAGCAATGACCTTCTCCTTGATGCCTCCAACAGGCATAACTGCACCTCTTAGGGAGATTTCACCTGTCATGGCCAGTTTAGGGTCAATTGGGTGGCCTGTTACAAGGGAGGCCAATGTGGTAAACATGGCCACTCCAGCGGATGGACCGTCTTTAGGTGTGGCGCCTGCGGGCACATGAATATGAATATCTTCTTTGTCCATATCAAAGTGTCTCATATACATGGCCAGTCGTGACCGGATAAGACTCTGGGAAATACGGGCAGACTCCTTCATGACATCGCCAAGTTGCCCAGTCAAAATGAGCTGTCCTTTACCCGGCATGTGGGCCGCCTCAATAAAGAGTATGTCGCCCCCAACCGGTGTCCACGCAAGTCCTGTTACAACCCCTGGCGGGTTCATTTCGCCAACCCTGTCATACCTTGCAATTTCATGCCCGAGTATATCCCTTAACATACTTTCCTTAATGGTGTAAGGCAGGTCAACAGCACCGGTAACGATCTTTTCAGATGATACCCTGGCCACCTTTGCCAATTGGCGCTTAAGGCTTCTCACGCCTGCTTCTCTTGTATATTTCTCAATGATCTGACGGAGAGCGTCATCTTCAATTGTGAGTTGGTCGTGGGTCATGCCATGGTCTTCTAAGACTTCAGAAAGTAAGTGGTCCTTGGCAATATGAAACTTTTCAAGACTTGTATAACTTCCCACTTCTATAATTTCCATCCGGTCTCTTAAAGGGCCTGGAATGCTTCGAAGTGAGTTGGCTGTGGCTATGAAGAACACATCTGACAAGTCGTAGGGCACATCTAAATAGTGGTCAGTGAATGTGTCATTTTGTTCTGGGTCAAGAACTTCCAGTAGGGCACTTGCTGGATCTCCACTTGCAGATGCCATGAGCTTATCCACTTCATCCAGAATGAAAACTGGATTTTTTGACCCCACACGTTTCATGCCCTGAATAATTCGCCCTGGCATGGCCCCAATATAGGTTCTTCTGTGACCTCTAACTTCGGCCTCATCACGGACACCACCAAGGCTTATGCGGACATATTCTCTTTCAAGGGCTTGGCGATGCTCTTTCCAAGACTTGTCTTTCCTGTTCCCGGCGGTCCCACAAGAAGTAGAATAGACCCTTGTTTGTTCTTTTGAGTTTCATAACAGTCAGGTGCTGAATAATTCTGTCCTTAACCTTATCCAGTCCATAATGAGCCTCGTTTAACTTTCGTCTGGCCTGCGAAATGTCAATGTCCCTTATTTCACTGTCGCCCCATGGCAGGCTTGTAAGCAGGTCAAGATAGTTTCTAATCACATTGATTTCAGAGCTGTTTGGACTTTGCCTTTCAAACTTCTCCACTTCATCAAGGGCAATTTCTTTGACTTCTTCTGGCATACCAGCCTCTTCAATAAGGGCTCTATAGTCCTTCTTCTCTTTTGATGATGACCCTTCTGACTCACCCAGTTCTTCTTTAATGGCCCGCATTTGTTCGCGGAGCATTTTGTTCCCTGTAATTTTTGTTAGCACGCTCAGAAAACTTCTGATTCAGTTCAATTTGAAACTGTATTGATTGTTTGTGTTCTATGAGCAGGTCAAGAAAACGAAGGCTTCTTTTTCGAAGGGACCGCATTTCCATAAAGGCCTGTTTCTGGTCTACAGATATGTTGACGAATGGTATAATCGCAGCAATGATCTTATTAATGTCATCTATTTGCTTGATATATTCCACATAGGATTCAGCCCCTTTAAAATTTTGGCTGATTTCTTCAGTGATGTCCTTCACGTATTCAAGTATGTCTTTTTGGTTCTTGTGATCCATATCAACAATATCTGGCTGCTCTTCATATGTGGTCTTGTAGGAGCCTGATTCAAACCAAACATCATTTGCCATAACACGGTCAATAACCTTCAGTTTTAGATGGAAGCCCCCTGTTACCTTTTGGGCGCTTTCAATTTTAACTATGTTTCCGACCAGGTGAAAATCATTCATGCTATATCTGTTAACATCTGCTTCACTTCTTAGAGTGAGGGCCACAGCATAAAAATCATCCTGCACAATTTTATAATAGAGTTCGTTGTCAAAATGACTGTTTATTTTTATGTCTGTCTCACTGCCATGAAATAAGACTGTTTCAACCATTGGTATTACGTTTAATTCTTTTTTGATCTTGTCAATATTCATACCAAACACCTCTTTTTTTCTGTCATACTAGGCTCTTATTAAGCCACCATCAATCGGTCTGCAAACTCACGAAATGATTCTTCCAAATCGGACCTTTCATCCACTTCATTTTTTTCATTTTGATTGCTCATTCTGACTTCTGCCTCTTCATCTAGGGCCAGGGTCAAGTCCAGTAGTGTCTGTGAAGACTTTTCGTATAGGGCCCATCCCCAGGCATCAATTCTTGGTTTGATTTGATACCTTTCAATGGCCACCTTCATGAATGCAAAGGTCATTATGAACCAGAAACTGATCATTTCAGATTCAATAAAAGCTTCTCCTGAATGACTGAGTTTGGATAAGCCCACCACAAGGCTCATAGATAGGATGATTTCAACGAAATTTAAAATCATGAACATATTGCTAAAGACCCTGCTGTACCACTTGGTTTTTTTAAGTATTTTCTTTGCTCTTTTTCTGTAAACCTGTAAAAGCGTCTTGCACGTGGGATTTTTCTGAGCACATTTTGCATTTGCTTTTTAGCTTCTTATCAATGACTTCTGCTTTAAAGCTGTCCAGTTGCCGCTGGGCATCTTCAAAAGCCCACTCCAGGCTGTATTTATGTCTATTCTCATAAATGTCACTTAGTTCTTTGAAAAAGTTGTTTATTTCTGCTGAGTTTGTACTCATTATTCCTCCCCTTTAGCCGTTATTATTTATGTTTTTAATAAGTCTGTCTTGTATCCCCTATAGGATGTTGCCCTCATAACCCTTAGCCCCATTTGGACTTTTAAATACAGAGTCTAAAACACTGTTTAAGAATCATCAAGCATCAATTTTAAATATAAAAGCAATAATTAGTTTTGTTTTCCCTAACTATATTCCTAAAAAAATATTGCTATTTTCACGAATGACTTCTTTATAGAATTTCTATATGATCACACTAACAACCACAAGCATAGGGTCTCAATTTTACTTTAATCCCTGTTTCATTATAGTTAGTTTGCCCTTTCCTAACTATATGGTCTTAAAAAAATTGAGGCTACTCAATTTTCTCAAGAATCTTTATTAAAGTATCAAGGTCTTCTTCGTTTAATTGGCTGCTTAGTTTCTTAGCCATATAAGTCCATGTTGTTTTTTCAAGATTAACTATGGTTTGTCCCCGCTCTGTGAGCTTAACATAGTATACGCGGCCATCAGCCGGGCAGCTCTGTTTGTAGACCAAGTCCATTTTCACAAAACGCTTGACCATTTCTGTTGCAGTGGGTTTTGAAATATCAAGGACCTCAGCCAAATGGGTTGTGGTCATACCTTCACTGCAATTAAATTTCTTCAAATAATCAAGTTGCCTTAAACTCAGTTCTGAAATATCCAGGTCATCTATCACTGAAAAGTAGCAAGACCCTTTTAATTTCATGAGTTTTCCAATCCCTCTTGATAGTTTTTCTTTTCGATCCACAGGATCACCTCATAAGTTAGTTCGTCTTTCCCTAACTAAACTATAATTGATTAGGGCTTTAAAGTCAACAATTTTGATCGATTATTTTACTCGACGTCTTTTATGGATTTTGAGTCAATCTCTGATATGACGTCCATGTCTAAGGTCTGCTGGAAATCCAGTTCTTGAATTTCATTCTTAATATCCAGCATCCTATCGTCAAGAAGGGTAATCATATTGGCACAAACCTTGAGTTGGTCCGTGATATTTTTTGGCGCTTGATTTCGATACTTGTAATAAATTTTGTGCTCAAGACTTGCCCAAAAATCCATGGCGATGGTTCTAATTTGAATTTCAATACGGGTGGGAACCACACCGCTGCTTAAGAAGACTGGGATCTCAACATGAACATGCATACTCTTGTATCCATTGTCCTTGGGATTTGCAATATAGTCCTTAACCTCAATTATTCTAACATCGTCTTGCCTATCAAGCAGGTCATAGACCTTATAAATGTCAGATGTGAATGCACAAATCACACGTATACCCGCAATATCAAAAATATGCTTTCTTGCATTTTCAATCGTTGGTTCAAACCCATACCTTACAAGCTTGTCCATAATGCTTGAAGGTTTTTTCACGCGGGACTTTATGTGCTCTATCGGGTTATAGTCATGAATGCTTCTAAACTCTTCATCGAGAATTTGAAGCTTTGTGTTCACTTCTTCCACCGCAAATTTGTGGACAAGAAGAAGGTCTCTCCATGGCTTCATTTCCTTTGTAGCAAATTCTTCGTACATACTTTTCTCCTCACTTGGCTCGTTGCTATTATCATATCCCAAGTGGCTATTGTTTTTCAATAGGACTTTACTTTTGTATCCGCATTGAGATTGCTTTTCTACCTATCAAAGCCATAGAGTCTCTGATTGCCTCTGTCGCGACACGCGCCAGATGAAGAAAAAACAGATTCTAAAAATCGAATGTGAACGCTCG
>LQAG01000076.1_pt1 | contig 48777 bp, 59 predicted proteins | sample 1535801 | NCBI WGS metagenome assembly LQAG01 (sample SAMN04331584, study PRJNA305678) | bioreactor metagenome | isolation source: bioreactor_3 inoculated with Wadden Sea sediment 1st replicate of a... | place: Germany:Bremen
ATAAACGTCGTTTTCAGTATCTTCAGCGCGTCCTCTGGTAAGCTTACATAATTGCACTTTGAGTTGTATAGTATATTCCATCATAATCATAGAAACCATCGGAGTTTAACTCTCCATAGGATTCTTCTATTGAATACTCACCGGAAGGAAGTCCTGTAAAAGAGTATGAACCTGTACTTGAATCGGACGTTGTTGCTTCGACCACTTCCCCATCATCATCTTTCAAGGTAAGCGTCCATCCGCCAAGAGGAATATAAGAGGGATCGCCACTATCAGAATCATATCCGTATTTATGTCCTGCAATCATGTATGTATCTTCCTCTACTTCTTCAAATACGATGTTCGTCGTAGCTTTAAAATTGGATCCACTAGTATGCCTTTCAGCGAAGAACAGATCAAAATCATATGTTTCACCAGGTGATAATCCCAGATTGTCTAAGTTGACACTGGCACTTTGTGCGCCATGGACTCCACCTAAGTCAATGACAAGCTGGTCATCAATGAATACCCACACATCATCATCTCCGGTAAAACTGAAAATTTGTCCTTCCTGATATGTAAAAGCGGTGTGCATTTCCATTGTGAAATGATAATTGTGGTAACGGCCGTCATTACCAAACAGCAATCCGTCCAGTGGGAAAAAACTGCTGCTGATGAATACATAATTGCCATTATCATAATTGAATGTAAGCTGATCCTCCATGGTGATATTGTAATCACTTGTATCGTTATACCACATATCGAACCATTCCTTACCATTAGTCGTATAGGTATCGCCTTCAGGATAAGCATATACAGGTTTCCCATCCGAACCCAACGTCGACTCGACAATACCTTTTTCCGATGCTATTACCCACTCAAAATCAGGATGGCCCAGGTAGCCATCACTTTCATTCCAGTTATAACCATGTAAATCCCGAAATGTAACATCCACCTCGATTGATGAGGGCACCGACCCTTCCCCCGGATCTGTCAAAGCATGAACTGAAAGTGCTGAAACTGAAAATAACATTGATAATGCTAAAAACAAAAACGAATATTCTTTTCATCTTTTCTCCTTTCATACTGCCAATTAATAATAGTACGCAAAAAATCCAGCTGCTGATAGCATAACTATTAGCAGCTGAACGATCATTTCGACAAAAATGACTAAATATCACTTTCAACGATTTAGACTCTAGCTTTGCGTCCCTATTTTTTAATAGGTTTGCTTTTGTAATCGTATATCATTTTCATAAACTTGTTATAATTCTATTATACTCTCATTGTTCGACAAAGTCATCACAAAAATTACACTTAGAACACCTATATCATCAATAAACTAGCCACCATATCCATAATATATTCCTTCACCTCTTTTTCAACCAATCCCTTTTTGTGGTCCATATTCCAAGCATTGTGAGGCGTCATAACCACATTCTCAAATTCGCCCAGATCCACATCGGCAGGATTCATCAATTCGTCATTCCTCTTAGGATAGTTGTACCATACATCGGAACCGTAACCACCAATGATGCCATTCTTCAACGCATCATATAAGGCATACTGATCCACAATCTTTCCTCTTGCTACATTAATGATAAAACCGTCTTTCATCAATGATAGTATCTTGCTGTCAATGCTTCCTTCCGTTTCACTATTCAAAGGAACAGCGATGAATAGAATCTCCGATTCACTTGCTAGTGCTTCCAGGTCTTTGACACAATGTATCGAAGCACGCTGACAGAACTCTGAATACGGCTTATCTCTGTCAATGATATAGATTTCAGGTTGATATGGACGGATCAGTTCAAGAAATTCCTGACCGATATAGCCGAATCCATAGATACCGATCCTCTTGTACCTCAAGGAATGCCAACATCCATCTTCACCGATTCTTCTCCACAGGTTCATTCTCAACGCTTCTGTATACGAATGGATTCTGCCTGCCAGTGTCATCAGTAACGCCAGACCCCTTTCAGCAATATAGGGTGCTGTGGAATGTATATTCAGTATTTGAACCTTTCCGGATTTCAGAATTTCCTCTTCAAAACCATCCAGACCTGTCATCGGCACAATAATAGCTTTCAGTTTGTCCATTTTATGAAACTGATTGGCAGTGAGTTGAAACGCAATGAGGATATCAATATCTTTTAAAAGTTCATCTGATTCACAATTTAGTAAATCCTCTTTAGTCAATAGACGTACTTCAATATCATACTGCTTCAGTCCCTTTTCTTTCATGCCGACTACGATATTATAGTACTTATCTGAAAGTGAGGCTATTACAAACATATCGATTCTCCCTCCGATTCATATAGAATTGTCTGATTATCTATCATTCAGTACTTTTTTCAAATATTTATTTTACTTGCTCTTCAAATTCTCTATAAAATACTAATAAGTCCTAACTACAATCGTAATACATGACCTAAAAGATGTCAATTAACTTTCTACTTTTGCTAAGCTCTTGACAATTGCTTTTATTGCACAATTGCCCAATCACATAAATCGCATTATAATATCCATTATTACGAATCAAAGTTAAAAATCGATGCAGCAAAATCTGCTTCATTTGCGAAATAGAACATGACGGTCTATAATTGTATACAGAGGGTGATTCATTAGGAAGGTGATGTTATGTCATTCAAGACCTTTTCTATCGTTTTATTACTCGCCATGTGTCTTGTCATCACGGCATGCAATCGAAACAAGAAGGATACCTCTGAGCAAAACGAAGACCAGACTACAACGAGTATCACAACCGAAGCAACCACCGTTACAACTACTGAAGAAGTGACAACGACTGAAGCAGAAGCAACACCCGATGAAACAGAAGAAGAAAGCGAAGACGGTGAGATGGATATCTCTCTCATGGACCGTGCACTGCTCAGAAGCGTCAAAATCGATTTTCCTGATACCATTATTGCTGAAATAACAAGGGTTTCCAAATTCGCCTTCTTCCCTGATGATATCCCTGAAGAGGAAACTGATACCATCCGTTTCTATCAAAAAGACCTGAGCTCTTGGGAAGAAACTGTATCAGAAGACGAAACCAGCATATCCATCTATAATCATGACGAAAAAACTTCGTATCGCTACACTGTCGGAGAAACGACAGGCTTTAAGACTCTGATGGATGAAGAGGCACATGAACAGGTGGAACTGACAGAAAATTACAAAGGCAAGACGCTCCTCGACTATCTCGAAGGAGAATTCGAACTTGACCAAGATGTTGAACTCAAAGCCAGCCGTGAAAAGATCCTGGGAAGAAAAGCCATAAAAGTTACCGTAACTACACCAGAGGAACCGGATGCATCCCTTACTTTCTGGTTTGACGACGAGTACTTCTATCCGCTGAAATTTGAATGGCTATTGGGCGAAGACCAGTACATCATACACGAGGTAACCGAAATCGACTTCAACAAAAGGGTGGACGATGATATCTTCACACCTCCATCAGACATCAACTTTCCATAACAAACACACAGCCAGGTCCTTGCCTGGCTTTTTTTGTTCAAAATCATATGAAATTCAATATTTTCTCCCCTCATTTCTGAACCATACAGCAATGAATGCAAGAAATTCCTAAAAACCATTGATTCTTCCTATATCCCAATCAGTACAATCAGTATAATGAATTCGAGGTGATGACAATGTCCAATATTAGACAAGGTCTAATAGCTAAAAAATGCTCCTGCAAAGGATACTCTCTTGAGAAATTCATACAGCCGAATCTGTTGTACCTTCTTGCCCAAGGTGATAAACACGGATATATCCTGATTCAGGATTTACAGGATCTGCCCATGTTCAGCTGTGACTCCCTGGATAAGACCGGTATATACAGGTCTCTCAAGAAACTGGAAAACCAGGCTCTGATTACAGCCCGATGGGATATGGAAGGTTCCGGTTCCGCCAGAAAAATATATCATTTGACTGAGAAGGGTCATCTGTGTATGAACAACTGGATCGACACACTGAAAATTCACGCCGAGAACATATTCGATTTGGCTCATCGTATAGAGGAAGTGAGGAAACACCATGATGAATGCAACGATTAAGACAGCAATGGAAAAGGCATTGAACCACCAGGTCCCCGACAGATCACTGCTTGTGGACATGCTGAATTTCGACATTGAATCCGAAGAGTATTTCGAGCTCCGGGAAGTCGCCAGACAGGTTGCAAGAGAAGTCGAAAACACGGGAAAGATATGGGCATCCATTGGGATCGATTCCCAGCCATGTCCCATGAACTGCCGCTTTTGCTCCTTTGGCGAGGCCTGGTCCGTTCTGAAGGACAAAAGCTGTCTGGAAGAAGAAACCGTCATGTCCTATGCAAGGCACTATGTTTCCCAAGGTGCTCGCTGGATAACCTTGAGAACCACTGAAGATTATGACAGTGATAAACTGTTTTCCCTTGCCGCCGATATTCGTTATAACCTGCCGGGCACTTATGGCTTGGTGGCCAACACAGGGGACATAACAGCCAACTGCGTGGATCGGATGAAAGATAATGGTTACGAGATCATCTACCACGCACTGCGTTTGCGGGAAGGTGCTGATACACCCTTCGATCCGGCTAGTAGAATAAATACTCTCGAAAAGATTGCAGCTTCATCACTGGACCTGGCCTATCTCACCGAACCTGTGGGGACTGAACATACGTCAGAAGAAATCGCAGACAGCATCCTGAGCTCCATCCAGGTTGGGGCAAAGCTTTCCGGTGCCATGGCAAGAGTACCGGTACCTGGAACCCCACTTTATGATAATGGACAGATCAGCGAGGAGCGTCTGGCTCAGATCATTGCGGTAAGCAGGATCGCCGGCGGTTACAACACCCCGGATATCTGTGCCCATCCCCCGTCAAAACTGGCCGTGGAATTCGGCGCCAATGTACTGGTTGCAGAAACAGGTACGGTACCTAGGGATGACAAAGTCATGACAGAAGACTGGAACGGCTACTCCATAGAACTTGAAAAACAGTGGTTCAAAGAAGCCGGATACGAATTATGGGAGGATAACAAATGAAACTCAGAATAAGCATTGCAATCACAATTCTGCTCCTGCTTGCTGCAGGGTGCAGCGAGAAGACTTTAGATACAATGAAAGTAGGCACCTGGAAGACTGCTCAAACCATCCAACCCTTCTACTACAACGAGTATATCGAAGAGCCTTATGATGTCGATGTGCTCCCATTCACGAATCCCGGAGACCAAAAAACCGCCTTGCTGTCCGGAGAGCTGGACATGTGCGGGACTACATTGGTGACTGCCATCGTTGCAGCCTCCAAAGAAGAACCGATTCAGATCGTCTGCAACCTGACCAACAAGTGTTCTGCTCTGGTCGTAGGAACAGACAGTGATATTCAGGATATTGCGGATCTCAAGGGTAAAACCATCGCATACGTTCCGGGAACGATGCATCATGTTCTGCTTCTTGAAACACTGGAAAAAGCCGGCCTTCAACCGGATCAGGATGTCACTTTGACAAGAGTCAATTTCTTCGATATGGGTCAAGCCCTAGCCAAAAAAAGCATTGACGCTTTTTGCAGCGGTGAACCTTTCCCTTCGGTCGCCGTGACGGAAGGATACGGCAGGGTTCTTACCTATCCCTATTATGATGATTCCATCGGAACCATCAACGGTGTCATGATCACCACAAAAGAACGGCTCCAGGAAAATCCGGAGGGCATACACGCCATCGTAAAGGCACATATGGACGCCACCGAATATCTGACTGCCAATCAGGATTCATGGCTGCAAAAAGCCTCTGAATTCGGAACGGATCCAGAAAGTCTGGAGCTTGCATTAGACAATATGGACATTGCCTGGGATATCAGCCCGGACATGATTGAGCAAACGGAGAAACTGGCCAACCGCATGCTGGGACTCGGTGTCATCGAAGCGGTTCCGGATATTGAGGCTATGTTCGCCCTTGAATTCATCAACGAAATGAATCAGTGAGCAAACTCCATATAGTGAATGAGTGCATAAAGCGATATTAGGTAAATGACGAATCAAATTTGGAAGTGTCAGACTCGACACTTCCTCATATGAAAGAAGGATGCAATTATGACAAAGACGAAAATAAAACTTGATATGATGGGTCTGCTGTTGCCGGCAGCCCTGATATCCCTATGGATATTCTTACCGTTTTTTCATGATATTCCAAGCTACAGGCTTCCTTCCTTCAAAAGGGTGACCGCTGTCGCCCTGGACTTTATCTTTGGCAATTACCATTTGACATCCTACAGCGGATCATTACTGAGCCATGTATTGGTGAGTCTGAGGAGAATTGTATCAGGCTTCCTAGTGGCTTCGGTCTTTGGTGTCTCACTGGGATTGCTATCCGGATACAGTCGTCTTTTTTCTCGGATTATAAGCCCACTGATCCACTTCTTCCGGATGATCCCAGGAATCGGCTGGCTGCCCATTGCCCTTCTCTGGTTTGGTACCGGTGATAAGACCACCCTGTTTCTCATCAGTCTGGCAGCCTTTTTCCCATATTTGTCAATACAGTGCTATCTGTGACAGAGATTCCCTCCGAATATCTGGAAGAAGCCAAGATTATCTGCGTCAACGACAGGCAAATCATGTTCCATGTTGTCTTGCCCCTTGCCTTCAATACCATTCATACAGGAATGCGAATAGGTCTTGGCGTCTGCTGGGCATATCTGGTACTCGGAGAACTGACAGGTGTCAATCAAGGCATCGGCGCAGTCATGATGGACGCCCGGATGCTTGGCAACATGGAAATGGTCATTGTCTGTATGATTCTGTTCGCCATCTTCGGGAAGCTGACAGACAGACTGTTCGTTTTTGCGGGGATTTCCTGGTAAGGGGACAGTCCCGTCCTATATAAATGCCTAACGATTTGTGCTCTTCCACAACGTCTCAGGATACTCACCTCTCCGCTTCATCTCTCGAATCGCCTCCACAACCTGCGGCTTATCCTCCGCATAGGTCACGCCATACCACTTGGCACCGGTGCAAGCGACCTTCACGGCATCCTTCCTCCTATTGATGATATCACTGACCATCGAGGGCAGATAGAATTCACCCTTCAACGGATTCTCCTTCAAGATCACATCCAGCGCCTTAGGAAATCCTGCTTCCAATTCCTTAACAAAAGACGGCCGAAATGCCCACATATTCATAGACACAATCTGGTCCGGCTCCAAGGAACAGGATGTTTCATCATCATCCTCGCTGTACATGATACCATCCACCGTTTTCACAATTTGCGTCCTCTCCGTCACCCCAACCAGCACATCATGCTCATCCACAGTACAGATACCTCTCGCAACAGAACCGTAATCCGACAATGTATTTTCCAATCGGTATCCAACCAGCATATACCAATCATCACTTTCCGTTCCCTCTTGAAAAAAAAGAACTCAAAAGCCGAAAGGATTCCTCGCCATAGAAATCATCCGCATTGATAACGGCAAAAGGGCCGTCAATCACATCAATGCAGCTAAGAACCGCATGACCGGTCCCCCAAGGCTTGACTCTGCCCTCAGGTACCTCATAGCCCTCCGGCAGATTGTTGATATCCTGATAGACATACTCTACCTCGATATGCTCAGCCACCCTATTGCCGATACTCTGTTCGAACAGCTCCCGGTTCTCTTCCTTGATGATGAAGATCACCCTGTCAAAACCGGCACGAATAGCATCATATATAGAATAATCAATAATCAGGTTTCCCACATCGTCGATGGTATCCACCTGCTTCATTCCACCATATCTGCTGCCCAAACCCGCAGCCATAATCACTAACGTTAATTTATTCTTCATTGCACTCTCCTAGCAACAATATTATACCCATGATTTTGTAAAAACAATAATTTTATCCATTTTAAATCATACGAAACAACACTGCATAAGTTATATATCTACATTTCTTCAGCAATCTCACAAATGGTCTTGAGGTTTTGAAGTGTATGGCCAAGGGAATTCTCGATCAGTTTCTCAGCTATTGCTGTATTTGCTATTTTATTCAGAACACTGTTCTGGATGGTATATGTGAATTCAAGAGTGACTTCACATCCTCCATCCTTTGGAAAACACTCAATAGTATGCTCACCCTCAATAGAACCACTGATTGTGCCTTTCCATAATTGCATGGTGCTTTCCATGACTTCAACTTTCACCGGTATGGGAACACCCATCAACTGATACTTCATTTCAACAATGGTACCTTTTCCCAGATCCCCGGTGATTCTATCCGGACCCGTAAGGTTAACATACCATTCGACCAGGACATCGGATCTCTAAACTCAAATATCATTTCATTTGATGCGTTGATGAATATGCTTTTCTTTACTGTTGCCATTGTATCACTTCCCTTTCTTTCTCACTAATATTGAATCAAAAGATATATATATGAGCAACAATAATAACCACTCAAATAAAGGCCGGTTACACCACTGATTGTTGTCATTTCTATATGCCTATAACCCTATTATATAATATAAGACAAAACAAGTGCCATGTAAAGCTTATAGGACACATCAAACTACACTACTCTCCTTTCCGGAAAGAAGATACGTATGGCAACTGTTGCGCCTTCTGCCCTGGTGAGCGTCTTATCGCCCTTGAATGCTCCATCGGGATATCCCATTAGTATCCCGTTGGCATAGGCATATAACACATAGAGCTTGTACTCATCTTCCAAGGTATCCAGATCACTGATCAATGATTTATGGTTGGTTAAGTTATCTGTCTTTAAGGTTCCACTTAACTCTAGCGTTTTGACAGCAATTTTTGCCATCTCTTTTCTGGTTATATCATCATTCAGTTCAGATTCCGGATATTCATCTTCATCCACAATTCCAAGCTCTTTTGCTGCATTGATATAATTCATAGCCCAGTGTCCACCAATATAGTTTTCTTGCGTGCATCCCAAACCACCCACGATCAGCTTGATGAACTCTCCTTTTTTCATCGTCAGATCCGGTTTGAAAGATCCATCAGGATATCCATTGATGCCCCCAATCTGAACCAACTGATTAACATCATCATAGAACCAGTCAGCAGGCTCCATATCTGAAAACTCTACAACTTCAATCACCTCGTCTTCCACAATTACCTCATCTTCCATAATTACCTCATCTTCCACAATCTCTACATCTCCCTGGATCACTGAGAAATTATATCCCTTTGCATCTGCCAAAGCATGTGCCGTTGACAAGAGTCTGCCATGAATCGTCAAACTGGATGCAGATGTACGATTGTTTGCAAAGACATTATCGTCAATAATGGTTCCACCATTTAAGAAGGTGACGTTGGATAACGGACTGTATCCGAATGCTCCATCTCCAACGGTAGTGACACTAGCCGGAATGGTGACACTGGTCAGTTCATTGGAGTAGAACGCATGCGGCTCGATGGTTGTGATATTATTGCCAATGATAAGGTCTGTGATCCTGTTGTAGTAGAAGGCATGATGCTCAATAGTCTTCACACCGCTTCCTAACTTGACACTGTTTAATACCACATTCTCAGAAAATGCATAGGCCTTGATGGTTTCAACACTGTCCGGTATGACTACACCGGTAACATGTTTTTGGCGGAATGCTTTCTCGCCGATGCTCGTAACCGGTTTCCCGTCTATGGTAGATGGTATCGTAACATCTGCGTTTCCCTGACCTGTGTATTTGGTGATTTCGACTTCTGAACCCTGATTTAACAGTACATACTCGTAGTCTGAAACAGTCTGAGTCAACTTCTCATATGTCACCAGATTATCAGTTGAGGTGGATGCTTCGTTCAGATCACCGGAAAATCCTGCGCTGCTCCTTTTGGAATACTGATGGTGACTGTACCGTTTTGTGTCATGTCGCTGACTTTGATTGTGTATGTGTTGCCAACTCCTGAAACAGTGACTGTTTTTGCACCGGCCGTTCCTCCGACAGTCACATCTGACTCATCAAATCCTGTGACCGGCTCACTGAATATTGCTGTGAAGGTGATCGGCAAGCTGCCTGCAGGATCCTCCTGATCTAGCGCCTGGTTCACTGTGACTGTAGGCACAAAACGCTGCATCCAGATACCCACAAACGTATACCCTTTATCATTTGCTAGTTTCTCTGCATAAGTTCCTGAATACCAGTGATTTCCATTGATGACCAAATCAGCTGGAACATCCTGGTTATTATCGAATGCAGTGGAGTCTATCAAGATAAACGGATTGGATATGGTAACCTCGGTCAGCTCATTGAAAGTAAACGCTTCAACTCCGATTTCGTCGACACTTGATGGAATGGCTATACTTTCCAACTGATTATCCTTAAATGCGAAGGCACCGATATAGGTAACAGAGTCCGGTATGATTACGCCCGTCAACTGACTTTGACTGAATACAGCATAACCTATTTCAGTCACTGGAACTCCGACAGCTTCTGACGGTATGACCACATCTCCGCCTTCACCGTAATAAGCTGAAATGATTGCTTCAGTACCATCACTGAGCAGTTGTACTCCATAGGGTTCGAAAGAATCAGCATGCGACTCTGCTTCTGATCCGGGTTCTCCGAAAACGGTCAAACCGTCAGAGTCTGTCTGATTATAGAAAGCGGAACCATTTATGTATGTTACGTTTGCTGGAATCACAGCACTGGATATTCTGTTATATGCAAATGCTTCATCTGCTATTTGAGTGACGCCAGTGCCGATGAATACATGTTCAAGTACATTATGACTGAATGCGTGCTCATTGATATTAACAACTCCATCCGGGATTGTCAGTTTTTTCAGCTTATTATAGGAGAATGCATACTGTCCGATGGCAGTCACACCCGTACCAATCGTCAAACTCTCCAGTTCATTATCATAGAATGCACTTTCTTTTATTTCTGTAAGTCCATTTCCAATGGTCAACGTATTAAGATTATTTTCTATAAACGCCGAATGCCCTATAAAGTAACATTGTCGGGTATTGATACACTTTCCAATGTGTTATTCTTGAAGGCCTCTGCCCCGATGTCCGTCACACTTTCCGGTATGGTTACACTGGTCAACAGAGTATCATTGAACACAGACTCGAAAGCAGAATCCCCAATATTGGTAACCGGAATTCCCTCTAGCTCAGAAGGTATGGTAAAATCGCTTGCAGGGCCAAAAAATCGACTATTTCTATCGCCGCATCATCATCAATCAATTTATATTTACAAAAGTCATAACCTCTACTGCTGGCAAAAGTTTCCGCTTGGGATTCCTCAGTGCCGAATATCGTTGGAATGGTTGGATCATCACCAAAACATTCTGGTGCATTGTTACAGAACCATTTTAAGAATCAAGCGTCTAAGCTCACCAGTGTCGAGTGCACGGTATCCAATATTCATAACGCTTTCCGGTATGGTCATATACTCCAGTTTAGTAGAAGAAAAGGCTTGATCCCCAATACTGGTTACGCTGCTGCCAATGATCACACTTTCCAGTTCAGTACTTAAAAAGGCATTATTCCCGATGCTGGTTACGCCGTTGCCAATCGTCACAACAGTTGGATTCTCGAAATTCTGACCATATGCAAAAGCCTCATTCTCAATCCTGATCACACTGTCCGGTATGACAATGCTTTCCAACGAATGATATATTAAGGCGCACTCCCCGATGCTAGTAACCGGCTTGCCCAGAATAGTCGAGGGAATTACAATGTTCACATCAGTTCCTGTATATCCTGTTATTTCCACTTCATTTCCATCATTGATCAGCTGGAACTCATAGTATCCCGAGATTGAAGCATCAACCTCCATCAAGGAACCACTCCCCCACAAGACCAATATCATGGCGAATGTCAATAAGACACTCATCACTTTCTTCATTCTCATCAACCTACTTTCATGTATCCACACAATAAAATAACCGACCTAACTAGGCCGGTTACGCTGCTAACTCACCTTGAGGAAAAGCGTCCAAGTACTTCCTCCGGATCATGGTCTCCCATTATATATGTTCTCTTATAAAACATCTCATCAATTTAATTATATTCCCGTATACACCATTACGAAATAGTATATTAAGCATATGTATCTATACAGCACATAGGTCTTATTAGCCACCAGGTCTTTATCATCAAAAACATAAACATAAACCTTCTTGCTGTAAAGATCAACAACCCAGTATTCCTTCACCCCACTCATCATATATTAGCTATATGATACCATGTTTTAGCTAATCTTCAGCAAGACAATATCTAAAACCAGGATCTATCCCATTACTCCTGCACCTATTCCTCCACTTTGAAAGCATCAACATTCTCATTCAGTTCCATTGAAAGCCCACTAAGACTCTCCGCACTCCTGGCGACTTCCTCAATAGCTTTCATCTGCTCGACCATGGAAGAGGATACCTGTTGTGTAGCAGCTGCTGTCTGTTCAGAGACTGTAGTAATGGCATTTGTCATTTCTACCAGTTCATTCTTGCTGTCATTCAGCTCCTTGAGTTCACTGGTCACCTCTTCAATCTCCTTTGTGATCTTGTCAACGGCTTTGAAAATCCAGTCAAAAGATTCATTCACATGTTCAACTGCCTGATTCTGTTCAGTCGTGATTTCTTTCAAATCATTCATGACTTTCACAGTCTCATTGCTGTCTTTTTGTATCGTTGTAATGATTGCAATGATTTCATTCGTAGCAGTACTGGAATCCTCTGCCAGTTTTCTGATCTCGTCAGCAACGACAGCAAATCCTTTCCTGCTTCACCTGCCCTCGCCGCTTCAATTGATGCATTCAACGCCAATAGATTCGTCTGAGCCGCTATTGAGGAAATCGTTGCGATGATGTCCGTGATAGCATTGGTTCTCTTCTCAAGTTTGCTGACTGCATCGGCTACTATGTCATTGGACTCTATATTGACTGCTGACTTCTCACGAAGCATTCCAAGTGATTCAAGACCAGTCATATTCATCTTGATGGCTTCTTCAGCATTGTTTTGCATGGACATGCTTTTAGTCATCAAGACATCGAATTTTTCATCAATGGTCATTACAACATTTGCGCCTTTTTCTGACTCGGATGCAGTATCCTGTGTACCTTTCAATATCTCTCCGACCATTTCCACAACTTTGTCAGCTGTTGCACTTGTCTCCTGAAACATGGAAGCAAGACTGGATGCAGCTTCCATCATGCTTCTCGAAGCCATTTTTACCTCATTGATCAGATCTCTGACATTGACTGTCATCTCATTCAATCCATTCGCCAACAGCTTTGTTTCGTCGTTTGACTTGGTTCGAACCTCAACGGTCAAATCACCATCACCAATCATTCGAGTCGTTTTGACAACATCAAGAATCGGTTTGCTTATTGTATGGCCGACAATTAACGCTACAATCACCGATATCACAACCGTAATAAGAGCTATGATTCCAAGGATAGCCAAAACCTCTACTAAGACAGCTGAAACTTCTGACTTGGGTATGGATGATGCCAAAATCCAACCGTTGCCAAGATGTGCAAAAGCTGAATAAGACTCTTGTCCATCAGCTTCTGTATACTGCAGAAACCCTTTTTGCTCTCATTCATCTGACTGAGTAACTGCTCATAGTCGCCTAAGTCAAGTAGATTGACCGGTGTACCATCCTCGTTCCAATCGAATTTTGGATGGACAATCATATCACCTTTTGAATTCATGAAATACACATACCCGGATTCGAATATTCTTATTTCATTGAGCTTTTCACTTATATCATCCAAATACAAATCCATACCCACTACACCGATCACTTCCCCATTCTTCTCAACAGGCGTCGTATAGCTTGTAATCAGCGAACCGGTTTCAGATAAATATGGAAATGTCCAAAGTGTATTTCTGTTATAAACGGGTTCATCATACCAGGCATGGTATTCATCATAATACTCTATACCGGCAGGGGGTTGTCTCACGAATCCCTTTCCGTCGTCATTGTCATAAAACCAGATATCAAATTCATCACCAACGATATCGACATTGTAATACATGTAGATGCTTCGGGTAATACCAAGTCGTTCACCTGTCAGCTTTATAACAGGTGCAAACATGTCATCCAACTCCTGATGATATGAGGTGTCTGACCTCAGACTTTCAACATCCGTAAAACCGATCACTTGCGGTACCATTGTTTGAACCGCAGTCTCAACTGCTTCAAAATCCTGTTCAATGAGATTAAGATTGGCTTCCACTTGCTGCACAGCCAGATTATTAGACAGAACGCCTACCTTCGTATTGATGAGATACCCGACAATGGAAGCAATAATGATCAGTACAATAAGATTCGTTATGATGATGGACATGCTGATCTTCGAAGAAATTTTACCTTTTGGTTTCAGAAAACTTAAAGCAGCCATATTGCCTCCCATTCTTCTCGCTGAATCAACCTGATTGATCCTCAACTCGATCCTCTGTCAGATCAATGACTTCTACACTTTATATTATACAGTACTGCTGGTTGCTGTGGTATTGTTTTTGATTGCTATTCTTCCTCTTCACTCCCAATAAAAGAAAAAAAGACCCAAGTATAAACCAAGGTCTTTCAATGATAAATTGCTCTTCTGACAGGTGTGATTTACTATTTCATTTGACTGTCAGTTTTTTGTTTACTATATTAACAACTTCACTTACCGATATTGTCAATCTCTGCTGCGGCATCCGCATCCACTACAAGAACCAGGTCATTATGAAGCTGGACAACAGAAGCGGGTAACGCTTCCGTAACCTCTCCGTAAATTGCCTCGTGGAGGATTCCGGCTTTTTTCTTCCCATTTACCATGAGCATCAGCTTCCCTGCATGCATGATGTTCTTCATTCCCAGTGTAATCCCATGAGTCGGGACCTTATCTTTCTCACCGAATGACCATGTATTCGCAGTTCTTGTAATATCCGTCAGCTTCTCAACATGAACTGTCGTATCGAACTTGGTTCCAGGCTCATTGAACCCAAGATGACCGTTATAGCCGATCCCGAGTATCAGCAGATCAATGCCACCCACCATTTCGATATGCCTGTCATAACGTCTGCATTCCTCTTCATAATCATCCGCTTCGCTGTTAAAAAAATGGATATTCGACTTTGAAAGATTTACATGCTTGTAGAACCTTTCTGTCAAATAGCTCATACAGGTTCCGGGATTATTCAGATCCACACCCAGGTACTCGTCGAGATTCAGCACCTTCACCATGGAGAAGTCCACTTGATTGTCTTGGTACAACTGAACCAGTGCCTCGTACATCCCTTTCGGGGTATGTCCGGTAGCGAGTCCTATCGTTGCAGCCGGCTTCTTTCTGATACAATCTGCAATCACCTTTGCTGCTGCTTGATCGAACAGCTCTTGACTCTCATTAATTTTTATTCTCATGCCTACACCCCGCTAACTGCTTCAAAGGCCAATTCTTCCATTGCCTTTTCAGCGATATAATCAATCTCATCTGCCATGCTATTTTCAATGACGATATCGTGACAACCTCTTTTTGACAGTATTTCCTCAACGATCTCATGAGCCTTGTCCAAAGAGTCTTTTGCCCCTTTACTCAGCCATGTTTCGAATGTATCACGGTTGAGGATTCTCGTCGGCTGGAAGTTATCCATCATCTGTTCAATCGTGTGGCCTTCCATCAGATAATGTCCTCCAATGCCCACATCTTTCATCACATCCACTGCAATGGTCTCTCTGCTCACTTCAATCCCTTTGTGGATGTAGTTGTAAGACCTCAGCCACTCATTGTCAAGCACCAGCTGCTCCAGACTGTTGCCCTGGTCTGCGCCTACGATGCCTTGGCAGCCGATATCCATCGTACCTGCAAGACAACTGAAAGTCGCTGTCATCGCTTTCTCAAATCCGGCCTGAAAATCCGGTCTGACTGAATCCGTCAATCCGGAATTGCTGCGTGTCTCAATACCGTAGTACTTGCCCAGCTGCGCCACTCCCATACCGATCAGCGCCTGATTTGGAGAACCGAAGGAACAAAGTCCTGTCTGCATGTCAAGGGTATGTCCACCCACTTCATATTTTGCGTACTTGTCTGTTGCCGCCTTAATCAGAAAAAGACTTGCCAGAACTTCCGTATTCTGCATGGTCAGCATGCCGGCAATCGTAACAGGCCCTGTAGCACCTGCCATAACCATCGGCGCCATGGAAAGACCCTGCCCGTTCTTGATGAACTCCAGGGCAATCTCCAGCACTTCGTCTCTGAACTGAAACGGACTGACCGTTTCAAACAGGTAATCCACACGTTTTCCCATCACTCTGGACATCTGCGCAATATACTTTGCCGATGTCGGAGAGAGTATATACGTTCCTCCCGGTTTCCTTGAATACTTATACAACTCTTTGAAAGATACGATGTCACTCACATTGTATGGAACATCATTGGGAATGACTATCGCATTGCACTCCTTGATGTACTCCAGTTCTTCCACAACTGCTATTCCGTCGTGAATGTCCTCCACAAGCCCGCGTCTTCTCGTTTTGTCGCGTAATCCACCATCTGAACCTGTGTCGATATATGACCATAGAGTATCTTCGATTCAGCCTTTTTCTTCTGTCCTTCAGCCTGTTGACGCTTTTCCTCTATAATCGTTTCCATGACCTTGCGCGGAATCCTCATGATCTGATTGTCTCTATCCACATGAGCCCCCGACTCCTCGGCCATATCCAGCCATTCCTCATGGGGTACCTTAAGACCGACAGTCTCAAGCAAGTCCATCGTGCTGTCATGAATCATCTGAATCTCTTCCACGCTAAGTACTTCAACATTCGAATTTATATATCTCATCTACCAAACCTCCGTCAATATTTTCTCATTATTTCCATTGCCTCATCCAAGGTAATGGACGCACCATAACATCCCACAGCTGTGGTCGAATACCCGCCAAGCACATTTCCGAATTTCATGCAATCGGTGATATCCCAGTCATGGTATAGGCCATACATGATGCCCGCCAGAAAATTATCACCAGCACCCGTCGTATCAACCGCATCAAATTCAACGGGCATGGGAACCTGAATGATTTCATCCCCGATAACAGTAGCACAACCGAAAGCTCCGGTTTTGACAATGGGATGCTTCACATATCTGTGCAAAATCCTCAGCGCTTCGCTGACATTCTCAGTTCCGGTCATTTTCAGGGCTTCCTTGTCATTCGGCGTAAAAACGTCCGTGTATCTGAAGATATGCTCCAGTTTCGCACATCCAAGTCATCGTCCCAACCACAGTCGAAGACAATCGTACTCCCTTCGTTTCTGAGCCTCTCAAAAACCGCATCATAACCTTCAAAAACAAAACATACTTTCGATCCTTTATAGAAATCATAAACCTGCTCTTCACTCAGATGATGTTCATGGAGTCTCGGATTGAAGCAGGTGAAACACCGGTCATCGGGAAATGTCGACACACTTGTCACCACGACAGGACACGCCTTCCCATCATACAGCGACTGATATGGCAACCCGGTATTCCTCAACATATCTTCTGCCATCCGGCTCGTCTCGTCCTCGGAGAGGAACGTTCCAAACTTGAACCGCACACCAAAACGATGAAGGATAACCGCAGGCACCATCGAACCGCCACCCAACTGGATATCAAATCCCCCGGCGAAAACCTCCTCGCCATAAGACGGCATCCGTGGAATCCTGCTGAATATCAAGTCCATATACAGCGGAGATATCGTAGCTGCAAAAGTCATCATTGACTACCTCCAATCACCAACATATTCTTTATACTCGTCCAGATATTCATGAACCAGCTCCTTTGCCATCGAATATGAATTCACCAGAGGATGTACCATGAGCCCTCTGACCGCTTCATCAATATTCCTGCTTTTGATGGCATTCACAACGGTTCTCTCGAAAAGTTTCACCTGTCGGATCAGGTTCATCTGAATCTCCGGCACTTGACCGATCCGGATCGGATGTGCGCCGTTTCCATCGATTGTGCAGGTAATCTCAACGACATCATCCTCTTCCAATCCGTCAATCGCTCCACCATTGGGAATCGACAGCACCATCTCAACCGGATTGCCCGAATTCTTGGCTTTGATGAATGTCAGGGCAACACCTGCATAACCGCCCTCATCCTCTTCTTCAATGAACAAATCCACATTCGGCACTTCCCGTTGTCTTTCCCTTAATGCGCCCGATTCGATGGACATATAACTGTTCTCACGTTCATAGTAATGCTCAACATATATCTTGAATGCCCTGTCGAAATCCTTCTCAACATCCAGGTCCTTGAGCTGGTCAAACATCCTCCGATTGATATCGAGAATCGTCTCTCCCCTTGTCATCTCAGATTTTGGATACACTCGACCGCCTTCTCCCTGTAGAAGTAGAAGTACAGGTAGCCATTCAGCAGCATGTCCTGCATTTTCACCAGCGACTTGTCAAAGAGGCGCTCCTCCGTGTGCTTATAGGTATCATCGCTGTCAATCAGTTCCTGCGTCCGGTCAACCCCATCCACCTTGATGTTCCTAAACCATGAAAGATGGTTCAGTCCAAAACATTCAACGGAGAATCTTTCCGGGCCAACTCGAAACATCTCCTGCATCTCGGAAATGAACTCACTGGGTCCGTCACATATGCCGTAAACATTATCGAATCCCGCAGACCTGAGCGCCTGCGTCACCAAACCTGATGGATTGGTGAAATTGAAGATGAGAGCTTCCTTGTTTGCATGGTCTTTGATGGCCTGACAGTACTCGAGCAGAGCCGGAATTGAACGCAGCGCCATCGCAAATCCGCCCGCACCGGTGGTTTCCTGTCCAAGAACACCATGCTTCAGCGCAATCCGCTCATCGCTCACCCTTCCTTTGTCCTGACCGACACGTAAGGTCGTGATGATATAGTCAGCACCTTTCACTGCCTCGACCGGATCCGTTGTCAGTTCAAACTCCAGTTCACTGTCAATCCGTCGGGAAATATGCTTGGCCATCCCTCCGAAAATCCTCAGTTTTTCCGCATCGTTATCCATAAAGACCACTTTTGTTATTCCCGTATCCTTAGCTCCTGATACGATTGATTTTGCGAGGAACGGAGACCTGACTCCGCCTCCACCCAACACTACTAGCTTCATTGATATCACTCCTTCTATCTAACCTTTGACCGATCCTGCCGCAAGGCTGTCGACAACATGTTCCTGCAGGACGACAAATGACAATACACTCGGTATGTTAATGATGACAAGGGCCGCAAACAGTGCCCGATAATCAAAAGAAAACTGTGAAAGAAAATAATTGATCGCAAGCGGTACCGTCCTCACGTTACTGGAGTTGGTCAGCACCAAAGCATACAAAAACTCATTCCAGCAAAGCAGGAACTGTAGAACCGCCGCTGTGGCAAAGCCGGGTTTTGCAATCGGCAGAATAACCGTCATATAAGTCTGTAGGAAATTGGCTCCATCGATATACGCTGCCTCTTCAATCTCTTTTGGTATGCTCAAAAAATAACTTCTCAGGATATAGAGGGATGTCGGTAATCCCAGTGCCATGTAAACCAGAATCAATCCGGTTCTCGTATCATACATGCCTACCGTTTTGACAATCATATATGTTGGCAGTATCAATGCCGTAAACGGCAGCAGCAACGACAGCGAAAAGGCCACAAACAGTACCTTCTTCATCCTGAAATCAAATCTTGCCAGAACATACGCTGCCATCCCGACAACAAAAGTATTGAGAAACGTACCTGACAATGCAATAACAATACTGTTGAAATAATACTTCAGCAGTGGTGATGTCTCAAACGCATCTATATAGCCCTGAAAGCTGATGCTCGACGGTAATGAAAGCGCGGAACCCAATATCTCCTTATTGGTCTTGAAGGAGGAGATCAGCACCCAAATGAACGGTACAAGCGTGATGACTGTTATAATCATCAGAAACGCATACTTAAAACCATGAATCATTCTTTTCTTCATAAGCCCCTCCTTAAACGTCCGAATGCCCAAGATTGAAGAGTTTATTGATGATGATGATGCAGATCAAACCGCATATGATCAGGATGTTCCCATCATATTGGCATATCCGTAGTCATTCTCAATAATGCTGTCTTGTAGAGATACAGAGGCAAACTGAGCGTTCTGTCACCCGGTCCCCCTTTGTTGTCAGGTATACGAGTTCAAACTCCTTCAACATGCTGGTGGCCGCCAATATCACGCAGGTACCCAGCACGTTCCTCAGCAGTGGCAATGTGATATATATCTTTTGCTGAAACTTCGTCGCTCCTTCAAGTTCCGCCGACTCATACAGAGCTTTCGGTATGGACATGATTTCTGCCAGAACCAGAATCGTGATGAGTCCTGCAAACAGCAGCCAGGTGATGGTTACCGTCGGAAATGCCGTCACAGGATTGAAGTACCAGTTGTGACTGAATTCCGAAAAACCGAGTTTGCGAATGGCCGAATTGATGAAACCGATTTGAGGGTTGAATAGGTTCACGAGGATAATCGCAAAGGCCGAACCGGAGATCATGTTGGGGATCATATATGATGTCCTGATGAACTTCCATCCTCGGGGACGGTCAGCAAGCAGCAGCGCCACGACCGTTCCCAGGGCAACATGTAGAGTTCCCTGAAGAAGAATCCATGTGAGCGTATGGATCAGACCGCTCCTGAAGGAAGAGTCCTTGAAAGCCATGATGTAATTGCTGAAACCGACGAATGATTTGGAACCGCTGAAGCCTTTCCATTCACACAAAGATGTACTGATGACGGTAAAACCGGGATTGCGAATATGAGGATAAAAATCAGAACCGTGGGCAGGAGAAACATCGCAATCCATATCTTCCTGCTCCTGTATAAATTATTCACACTGTATTCACTCCTTAAAATGGCATAAGAAATGCACAACATGCTAATCCCTTGTATCGTGAACGGTCATGTTGTGCATTTGGTTATTCAGTATGCACCTTACTGTCAATCATTCTTTGGGCTGTCTGGTTCAATCTTTCAATGAATTCCACAGGAGTGATGTCTCCCATACCCAATGCCGGATAATCGGTACTCAACTTATCGACGACATTCGGATACCAGGAAGCTTGATTGTACGGATAGATGTAATCCGCTTCCTTATTCAAGTCAATGAGTTCTGCAAGCAACGGATACGCCACTCGAGTCTCATCATCAAGGTCCAGATTCGGTGACGGCGGGATCCTGCCGATCATCTTCAATGCTCTAAGCTGCGCTTCCTCATTCGTCATGAATTTCAGGAATTCCACAGCGGCATCTGCATGTTCCTTGTCCTTGGAAGCGATGAAGAATCCATACATTGGCGCGTCATAGATGCCGTTGTCAGGATACAGCGCCACACCCACCTTGTCAGCGAAATCAGCCGAGGTCTTCTCCAGGTTGCTGAAATCCGGTATCATCCAAGGGCCATTTGCCATCATCGCCGTATTGCCTGAAAGGAAATTGTTGGCAGCATTCTCATACTTGCCTCCGATGGCATCGATCGTGGTATATTCCATGAACATCTTCTGCAGATTCTCGGACGCATGCAGGAATTCAGGTGTGTTGTAATCCTTGATATTATAGGTATTCATCATCTCATTACCAGCTTCTCCGGCAGTTCCAAGCATGGAGCCCAGCCATAATCCGGATACCCAACCGGAATCAGCCGTATCCATCGACAGTGGCGTGATGCCTGCTGCCTTCAAGGTTTCACACTGGTCGAAAAACTCATCCCAAGTCTTTGCAGGTCCCTCCAGCCCGGCTTGAGCAAACAGCTCCTTATTATAGAAATAACCGATTGGCTGCCTTTCTTCCGGAACACCATAATACTTGCCATCCCTGGCATTGAACTGAAGGTCATTCTCGGAAAATGCAGCTTTCCATTCAGGATCCTCTTCAAAGTACGGTGTCAAGTCAACGATATCCACGACACCAATGGCCAGGTCGATGAGATTGTATCCGCCAGCATAGACGATATCCGGCAAGTCATCTGCCGACAGCAGGATCTTCATCTTGTCCAGATAGGCCTGGTCACCGGGAATCTCCTCTATGACCACTTCTATCTCACCGGCATACTTTTCATTGAACAACTTGACATTCTCAGCCAGCACCGGAGCTCCCGAGTTGACACCCACCTGGAAAGACGGGAACCTGACCTGAATCGGTTCTTTTTTACCTTCTTCTGACTGCTTCTCCTGATTGGTACCGCTTTTCGTTGCCGTGTCTGTACCGCATCCCACACAGTAAGCACCTAAAATGATGATCAATAGGACTGCCATACCCTTTTTAAACCGTTGAACCTTCATGTAAAACCTCCATAAATTTTATTTTGATCAATAATTATTAATCACTTTCAACATCATGTTTACTTACAACTATATTCTATCCCCAATAACCGACTTTTTCAATTTACGATATTGACTGATTTGTGGGCAAAAAATGATATATATCAACCTATGGTGATGCAACACATCGAAGGAACCGTGTCAACATGAAGAATTTGACTTTCCATATTGAGATTTTTACTTGAAAGTGAAATAGGATTGCAGACTTGATGCAAATGAATTATGATAAGGAAAAGGAGGCATAGGCCATGAAGAAAACCCGCTCACTGAAAAAACCATCACCATGGTAGTCTTAATCGTCATATGTCTGCCATTCCTGTTTTTGGCTTCTACTATAATGCAGTTTTTTCGAATACATTGGAGAAGAACGCTGACCGTTTTCTATCAACATCCATAGACATCATTCGAAAGGATATCGACAGGAATTTCGAATTCACGAATGATACCTCGATGAACTTTCTGGCAGATAAGCTGCTTAGAGAAAAACTGAATGATTACATTGCTGCGTCAGATATTCAGAGAAGAAATCAGCTCAAATATGAAATCGAGCGCCAAATGCAGTTTGCCTTGAACTTCAATTCCCTATGGCGCGAGAAGCTGATCGATACGGTTTTCATCTTCGTTGATGACGAACATTTTTTCAACGTTACCCGAAGCATTCCCGACTCCACAACGAATACCCTTCATCAGCAGATCTATCAGGCAAGTCTTCAGATGGAAGATCAATCGAAGATTTTTCCATCCCCTGCTCCAGCCGACAACATCTATTTTGTCAGAACCATCAACGACCTCGAACAGTTCAAGCCTATCGGCAAGATGATCATGTCACTGAACACCCAGAACTTCAACAAAGTCGACGCATCACTCATCCATTATGAAGGTATCATCACCTTCACCTTCAACGAAACCGGCACGGTCTTCTTCCATTCCGACCAGGCGCTGACGGGGACCGTCATCGACCAAGACCTTTACGCCCGAAGGGCAAGTGACGATATCTTCGAGTATGCCATCAAAGACAGCACCTATTATATGAAGATCATACCGATCAAGAACCATAACCTCTTCTCCGCCATAGGGATACCCAAGGAACAGGTATTAAGCGAGTCATTGGCGGTCAGACGAAACTATCTCCTCACCTTGTCTCTAGTCATGGTATCATCAATTTCGATCGCTCTTCTCATTTTCAGGAGAATCACGCAGCCTCTCGTACTCATTACTGACGCCACCCAGAAGATCATCAATGGCGATTACAAGAGTGAATTGCCAGGATTTCGATACAGGGAACTGAACCATGTCAGCCTGGCCTTCAACCAAATGCTTCAGCGACTCGACCATTTGATCAACCAGGTTCTCAAAAAGCAGCTGTTGATTCAGGAAACCGAACTGAAAATGCTGCAGGCTCAAGTGAATCCCCATTTCCTGTTTAACGTGTTGGATACCATCTCATGGGAAGCAACCATGTCAGGTCAGGTCCATATTCAGGAACTCCTGTCCAGCCTCGCTGAACTGATTCGACACAATATCCTTTTCAGCAAAAAGGAGGTCATCACCGTCCAGGATGAACTCGATTACATCGATTACTATCTTCAATTGCAGAAGGCAAGGTTTGAAGACAAGATTTCATTTGACTTGACCCTTGAAAACGAATCTCTGAAACAATGCTATATCCCAAAACTGTCACTCCAGCCGTTCATTGACAATGCCATTGTCCATGGCATTGAACCCGGCAACAAAAACGGTCACATTCACCTCAGTATCCGTGAAGAGGAGGGTAGCCTCCTCTGTCAGGTGTCAGATGATGGCATCGGCTTCGATTACGAAGCATCAAGACTTAAGCTGCAGAACGATGACAGTGACCAGGATTCCAAACACACTCACATTGGAATCATCAATATCGTCAAGCGCATCCATATCCTATATGGTGACCAATACGGCATCACCATCGACAGTTCACCGGGGAAAGGTACGAGGGTCTTGATGACCTTGCCGATAAAGACAGAAGGAGATGTTTAAATGTATAAGATCATGATTGTCGATGACGAAGCCAAAATCAGAAAGGGCCTTTCCCAGTTCATCGACTGGGTCTCGCTTGACTGTACGGTCATCCATGTGGCCTCAAATGGAGAAGAAGCCATCGAACAAGTCAACACCGAACTGCCTGACATCGTTTTGACAGATATAAAAATGCCGGTTCTCAATGGTATTGAATTGTCCAGACACCTGTACGAGCATCATCCGGACATCAAGGTTATCATTCTCACCGGGTTTGCGGATTTCGAATATTCAAAGCAAGCGATTCAGTATAATGTTGTTGACTTTGTACTTAAACCTACAACACAGAAGAAGATTTTTCAGCTGTCAAAAAGACTATCGATGAGTTGGATTCCAGCAAGCAAATAGCAGACAAGATTGACACACTGGAAAACCAACTTGCCAAACATTCAGAAGACCTGATGGACCTGATAATAAGCAAATCCATCCAACAGGTGCCTGTTGATCCGGATGCATACCGACAGGCACTGGATACTTCTATCATATGGGACAGCTATGTCTGCGTAGTCGTTCGAACCGAAGATTCTGTCAAATCGGACAATATGTCAGATAGTTATCTATGCAACCTGAAGAACTTCATCCTGGAAATCTTCAATCCCATGCCACTGTACATTCATGTGAGAAATGTGGACAATATATGCATCTTCATCTCACAGTCCAAAGATTCCAAGAGTCAAGACCTGGAAAACCTGATCACTCTTTCGACTGAACTGATTGAGACAACCAAGTCCATTTTGGAGCTGGATATCAAACTTGGTATCAGCCACTGCCATACATCCCTTGATGAGATTTACCCCTCACATACTGAAGCCACCGAAGCAATACGAAGAATCTCAGGATATTCTACCGACTCTATCAATGTCTATCAGGATAAGGATGAATTGAGCAAGGACTACAACGGTCTGGAATCCTCTCTTCAGGAAAAGATCAAGGCAGCTATCTCAGCAACTGGTAGCCCTGACTTCAAGGCTCTGGTTACAGATGCTTTTGACTTGATGAAGGACCAGTTCATGGATATCGAAACCATCCGTGCATATGCACTCATGATACATTCAGGCTTTTACAACCTCTCCGACATACAGGGAGATCTTAAAGAGGATATCCCAGACATTCTGGATTCCATCATACAGCTGCAACTCACGCCAAATGCTGAGACTGCCAAATTGACTCTGCTCGACTTATATGAAGCAGTCCCCGAAAATCGCTCCAACCAGTTTGACAATGCACTCGTCAACGAAGTGAACGAATACATCAGTTTGAACTATCAGGATAATATCAGCCTATCCATCATTGCATCCGCATTATCGATCAACAGCAGCTACTTAAGCCGTTTATATAAAAAGGTAACCGGCCTGAATCTGACCACCTTCATTACGAAGTACCGGATAAACAAAGCGATTGAACTCCTGAAGTCGAGTGAAATGAAAATCTATCAGGTTGCTGAATCTGTTGGCATTGAAGACCCAACATACTTTTCACAGCTTTTTAAGAAATACACCGGTCACAATCCGACATATTATCGGAAGTGATATCAGATTTTCTACACTGTATTTATTATTAGGAATTTCATCTGTCGAGACATATGCTCTACCAATGTTTTACGCTAAATCATTGACATATGGCCAAGAGCAGGTTTAGAATTGAACCATCTATGATATGCAACTCGAACAATATACCGAACAAGGAGAAAACAATGAAAGTAATATTGGTTAACGGAAGTCCCCATTCCCAAGGCTGTACCTATACCGCACTGAACGAAATCGCTGAGACACTGAATAAAGAGGGAATAGAAACAAAGATATTCCAGATGGGCACGGACCCCCTGGCCGGATGCACCGGCTGTAAAACATGCGCCAAGATCGGACGCTGTGTATATGACGACGTTGTCAACGATTTTCTTGAACTGGCTCCGGATTATGATGGATACATTTTCGGTTCACCCGTCCACTACGCAGCTGCCGGAGGAGCCATCACCTCCTTCATGGATCGGGTCTTCTATGCGGATTCCAGGGCAGGTCGAGATTCATTCTACCTGAAACCCGCTGCTGCAATCGTATCGGCCAGAAGAGCAGGAACGACCTCAACACTCGATCAACTGAACAAGTACTTCCAGATATTGCAGATGCCGATCATCTCTTCACAATACTGGAATATGGTGCACGGCCAAACCCCGGATGATGTGAAGAAGGATATCGAAGGCCTTCAAATCATGCGCACCTTAGGCAGAAACATGGCGTTCTTCCTTAAATGCAAGGAAGCCGGTTTGAAATCAGGCATTGCCTTTCCCGAAAGAGAAAAGAAGACTCCAACGAATTTCATCAGATGACAACGAAGCCTCAAAAAGTTGCGATAAAGAAAAAAAGGAGCTGCCTCAGAAAAACTCTGAGGCAGCTCCCAACTCTTTATTCTAAAACTCACTATTCAGCTGTTTCTTCTTATCAACCGCCAAGGCAATCGCAATTGTAACTACCAGACCGCCCCATACCGTTCCGCATCCAATCAACATCATTATTGTAGTACTTGCTGACATTCGAATTCCTCCTCTTGAACTTTTTCTGTATTTGCCGTCCACTTCCTACGGTAGAATACAATGGATGTTCCTATCATGATGACAACCATTCCCCATCCGAAGACGATATTGGAGACAGCTCCGATTCTGTCGCCGCTGAAAAGTCCTGTCACCAGGTTCACAAGATTCGTTATAACGACTATTCCCAACAATACAGGTGTGAAATACCTCAGAAGATAATCCCACCACTTTCCGATCTTGAAATCCGAGTATTCGTTGGCCTCTTCCCTCAGTTTGCCTGTTCCATAGATATAGCTGATCAGAATGACTTCTACCAGTCCAAGTCCGGCTATCATGATATTGCCGACATATGCATCCACGATGTCAAGGATGTAGTTGAATCCTGCATAGCTGGCAAAACATGCACTTCCGGCGAATCCGATGAATGAAATGATGGTAACCAGCTTTTCTCTTGAAATACTGAACTTGTCCAATGCTGCGGTTGTAAATGATTCCAACATGGATATGCTGGAGGACAAACCTGCAATGAACAGACAGAAGAAGAAAATAAATCCTAATATGCCCTGAACAACCACGTTTGAAGACATCGTCGATATGGCTATCGGGAAAGCGATGAACGCTACTCCTGCACCCGTACCGAATGATGTGAATTCCACACCCATACTGTCAACCAGATAACCCAGAGTTGAGAAAACCAGAATACCGGATATCAAGTCAAAACTGGAGTTGGCAAAAACAGTGATAAACGCGCTGTTGACAACGTCCGCTTTGTCATGCAGGTAAGAACCATAGGCGATCATAACCCCAACAGCCAATGTCGTTGAGAAGAACACCTGTGCATAGGCGGAAACCCATATGCTCGGAACCATGATCTTAGAGAAATCAGGCTTAAAGAGCGCTTCCAATCCTATCTCCGAACCTTGAAGACGAAGTGCATTGATCATGAAGACCACCATCAGCACCACCAAGACAGGAGTAAAGACACTTGACATTTTTTCGATACCGCCCGAAATGCCTTTCTTGACAATCAGCCAGTTGCATATCCATACGAAGATGACTGCTATCAGTATGAAGATGCTGATACCTGCTCCGAAATCCAGAGCATTTTCAGCACTTCCTGCAACCATGCCCATCATAGGCCCTGGATCCGAAAGCCAGTTGACCATGCCGAAGGCATGACCAAGTGAGTAAACCATGAATATAAGTGATACCGCAATGATTGCAGCATAATACGTCATAACAATGATCGGCACCATGACCTGAATCCATCCGACGACTTCCAGGTTTTCTTCAACTTCGTAAACGCCTTAACCGATCCGCCTCGAATTTTTCTTCCGTATGCATATTCCATGATCATCAATGGTATAGCACATGTAATCAGTGCAACAAAATATGGTAGAAGAAATGCCCCGCCCCCGTTCTTGTATGCCTGGAAAGGAAACCTCCATAGATTGCCCAACCCAATCGCTGCTCCTGCCGCTGCAAAAATAAATCCTTTTCTGCTCTGCCAATTTTCTCTCATTCCAGTCTTCTCCTTCACTAAAATGTTGTGTGTGATAATAAATTTTTATCGTGATAAAGTTTTATTACCACCGCTGCAATTCGATTATACACCCATCTAACATTTATGTCAATATAACAATTTAGAAATATTGAAAGCTATATTTTTGTATGATTTCTACAAAAATATAGCTCCATTGAGTGAGAAAAAATTCGCACAGTGATTCTTATTCTTTATTGATCTTACTCAAGTACCTGTAAACCGTTGCTTCGGAGATCATCAGCACAGTTGCCACCTGACTGACAAATCCTTTTGATCAGGAACAGCTTTTCGTTGTTCAGCCTTCGGACGATTTCCATTTTCTCATCCACGGTCAGACGGCCTACCGGTACGCCCGAAGAATTCGTGACATCACTGATGATATCACTAATCACATCTTTCGGCGAAGCACGGAAAGATTCAACATTCTCGACTTTCACCTGGTCATCGACCTCCGGAATAAAAGCCAGCTTCTGCATGATATCCACGACCTGCTGATACCTAGTTACATCTGTATTGATGCAGAGCATGCCTTTAGGGTTCCCCTGCTTGTCAAGGATAAAGAAACTGCTGCACCTAAGGGGTGTGTTGTCTTTTGACATGCCAAGATAATTGAGATAGTACGGCGGCCCTTCCTTTCCCTTATCCTTGAGTTTGGACAGAATGAAGTCCGTTATGGGTCCCCCTATCGCCCTCCCACTGATATGCCCGTTGTGAATGGCGATGATCGAATGGTCGACATCCTTGAAATCATGCAAAACCACTTCCGTATCTTCGCCCAGACAGGCACCCAGGAAATCAACCATTTGTATATAAGATGTAAAATCAAATTCCTTGCTCATTTTCTCTTCCCCTTTTGCTAAGTTCATGATAAATCTCTTTGTCGCTCCTTAATCCTATCACGAGTATTCGCATTACCGTATCCGTTATAATCAACTGATAGGCAACTCTATAATCATTATCAAATCTAAACTTCAAGAAGCCCTTAAGGTTACCGGAAAGCGCTTCGCCCAGTCCACCCTCGGTTTTTGGTAATGGATTCTCAGCCACTGCCTCAGCTTTCTGCTTAAGTTTCAATATCTGATGCTTATTAAGTTTGAGTTTCTTGATATCTTTCAGTGCCCTTGCATCCCATTCAAGTTTCCATGACATAATCTATACTCCAAGTTCCTTGAAGAAATCCTCATGAGACATGTATACTGCTTCCGGATCCCCGATGCGTTCTTCCAATTGACGAATTAGCTCCAAATCCATATGCTCCTCAACAATGGTTTCCATCTTAACGAATTGCTCATATGGAACAACTACTACTTGCGGTTTATTTCTCCTGATGATCACTAACGGCTCAATAAGATTATCAATCGTTTCTTTAATTCTAGTTCGAAATTCTGTAATTGCCATTACGTTGTTAAATAATGAGGAAATCATAACCTTTCACTCCTTCCACAATCATTGTACCATATTTTCTACTATACGTACAGTTATACGATAAATCAAACGTACGTTTAATTGTTCATGTTGTTGGATTGCTCACTGAATCTATAGTTTAGGTGACCTCCATCAACTCTCGACATACCAGATCCGTTCTTTCATGTCATAAACCTGATTCCCCTATGCTTGACTATCTCATCATATCATATGCAGGCATAAAAAATGTCCTCTTCCAGAGGACAGATCAATTTTTACGATTTACTTAAGTTATAACAAATGAAAAAATGCAGCCCTGTTATCCAAAGCTGCACCTCATCTATGATGATTATTCGATTCCATTCAAATAGCTGTATACAGCATCATATATCGATTGACGTACTTGGTAGCCGTCGTTTTCATATATTGTCTGGATAACAACCCCTGTCTGACTGTTTATCAAAATCGGAGCTGCCATGTTCGCTGTCATTGCAGTAATATCTGAGGCAATGCTCTGAAGCCAATAGAACGGTTTTGTATCTTCAGGCTCAATCATGACGAAGTGGTGCAAATGTTCAATTCCCGGAAAGCCTTTGTTAAAGGTGATCATGATATCTTCACTTATTTCAACTTTGAACAAAATCCATACACTTTGTTCCTCATCATGTAAAATAATGGAATCCCCTAATTCATAATTGATTTGGTATGATTAACGGAGTATAATGAATGTATCACCTGATTGTTCATTATTGGAATAGCTCATCCGATTTAATGATAAACAGGGATTAAGGGAGTATGATTAAGGGAGCTTATATTTTTCATGTTGTTATATTGTCTGTATAACATTTTTTTTCGCATTAATATGTACGATTCTACATAAATATAAGGCTTTCAAATGCATAAGTTGAATATGAGGTAAAACGATGCCTGGATAGCATCTTCCAAATATACTAAAGATGAATACACTTGGAAGGTGCCATTATCCAATGACTTTTTATACCGTAATTTGTATTCCAATTTGAAACTAAATCTATTATAAATACTCCCACATACTTTACAATATCCTCAACAAATTATCAGGTTATGTCACTTTGGATTTCCAGGACATCATATTACCATCATAAAGATATCCTAAATCTTAGAGACTCTTAAACACAATACAAATTTTTATATTTCTTTAAAAATACAAATCTTTTCGAGGAAATGGGGCAAATTTATGAGAACTGATTTGAAAGATATTAAAAACAAGCTCTTCAGCGGCATTGTTGATAAGAGCTATAAGCATTATCTTAGTAACAATGCATCCAATCAAAGAGCCTTTCTAATGGCTTTCTTCCCATTGGCTTTTTTTAAGGCAAGAGGAAAATTCATTTCTGATCGAAATCCGCTCTAATAATTCAAGCCGATTATCCAATATATTCAATCGAAGAACTGACCCAAAAAGAAATGAGCAAAGATTTAGAGAACGTTTCATTGCAGCTTTTGATACGGACTTTTTCGAAGAAATGGTACAAAGCTGTCAATTCTTCCTTAGAAACTACAATACAGATGAATTCAATCATATGATTGAACAAATACTGGATGAAGATGAAGAGCTTACAGCTTTGGAGAATAAAGAGATTTTTGAATACATCCAGAAGTTTTACATGACTTCTCCTGGAAAGACCCTGGCACTTGTCATTCTTTGGGCTTTTCATACAGAAAGTTTCGATCCTATTGTGGAAGTCATAGAAGATTATGAGTCCTGTAATGTCGATCAGAAACCTGATGATGATAATAATCAAATAATGTATGAAACATGCAAATTTCTTCAATCAAGAGGTGTTGAACCTAAACATGTGAAGGAATTTCTTGAAATTGCTGTTACTTATGGGATAAGCGGCAGCATGGCCACCATACCCATGCAGACCCACGTAGATAAAGACTTGGATGTCAATCCAATGATCTACTGCGAACTAGCCAGCATGTTGTATTTCGGTAATAACTACTTAAGTATGGACCGTGAAAAAGCTGTACAATTATTCCAATCTGCTGCGGATAAAGGCTATATTCCTGCCATGTGGATATTGGGGCATTTGTCAAATCATTCAAGCCATGATGTAGACATAAAGAGCGCTTTTACTTCAAAGAATTATTATATGGAGTCATATAAAAATGCCTTCCCGCTGAGTATGAACAATCTGGGAATAATATATCATCGTGCCATGATATATTACCTGACATCTGTCTGTCAAATTGATATCGATTCAGACTGTTTTAGGTTTGAGGGTACTGAAGCTTAGCTAGAATATACCAGTGCGCCAAGGAAGATGATTTCTTTATTGATCTCATTAATAAATACGGATTCACCGATCTGATTGGTCTTGATGATTATAAAGTATTGCAAACAGTTGAGCTGGCCGAGTTGGATATTATTAAGCATTTCTTTCTCCCTGCCTATAGCAACAATAAGTATTTCCATGCAATTGGATCAGTCATGACCATATACGAATGTCAGTTGGAGCGATTGATCACATATTGGAACAAAATGGGTATGGAGTATGAGAGTCTAGATGAGTATAAACATCATACAGACTTGATCATTCACGCAGCAGAGAGTTTTGTCAACTACTCTTGCTCTGAATCATATTATCGATATGCCAGAATGATTGAGAAGTATTTTCCTGATGAGCTGCAAAGCGCATATGAGCACTACTATTATGCCGTATTTAGAACTCCCAGAAGTCATTCTCAATTTCCTGCAATCGTTCGCTTTCTTGAAATCCATTTCACCGAAACACTTATGTTCAAGAAAAGTAAAATTGATATTGAACCTCATCTAATCACCATAATAATGGGACATAACCTTGTCTATGATCTGAAAGAACAGCTGATGCTGCGCGCTTTTCGTCTCTTGACCAACGAGTTGGACTTTGACTTTGCCAACTCATTGTCAGCACTGGATAAAAAACGTCTCCAAGACAACTGAAGCATGAGATGCAAGCCATCGATGAAGATTATGAGGAATATATGAGTTATATCGTCATTCTAAATGAACAGCATTTTATATCAACTCTGAAAAAAGAAAACCCGGTAATACGATGACCAAAAAAGAGCCATCAACGTAATTTGCTATAACATGCAAACTGCATTGTGGCTCTTATGCAATATCGGTATCAATTATTATTGGCCAAGTCAGACGTTCATGCTATATTTTCTGCCACCTGATGAGGTACCTCGTCTACAACCGATGCACCTTTTTCAATGGCCCGTCTGTCGATGTCACTCAGCTCTTTCTTGCCTTTTTCAAGGACAATTTTTATGGTATCCAATGCAGTTTTGAGAGTTGTAACACCAGTCGTTTTTTCAACCGCACCAAGTAGAATCATATTGGCTGCTTCGATATCTCCCAGTTCTTCTGCCAGTTCAGTGGCAGGTATGTAATACACATCAATGTCTGTTCTTGTTGATTTCACATCGATCAGTGAGCTGTTTACGAACAGTATGCCACCCGTCGCCACCCTCTTCTCGAACTTCTCCATCGAAGGCTTGTTCATGACGACTACCGTTGTCGCTTTCGTCACTATCGGAGATGCGACCTCTTTTTCCGAAACAACAACATTGCAGTTGGCAGTTCCGCCACGCATTTCCGGTCCGTATGACGGAAGCCACGTTACATTTTTGCCTTCCAACATGCCGGCGTAAGCAAGGATTTTCCCCATAACCATGATTCCCTGTCCGCCAAAACCGGCAAAAATCATTCTTTCCATCATTTCCCCTCCTTGAACACACCCAACGGGAATGTTTTTGTCATATTTTCATCGACCCATTTCATCGCCTCAATCGGTGTCATGTGCCAATTGACTGGACATGTGGATAACACCTCAATCATCGAAAATCCCTTTTTATTGATCTGATTCTCAAAAGCTTTTTTAATGGATGCCTTCGCATGTATTATATTCTGTACACTTGTGAGGGAAACCCGCTCGATATATGTGGAACCGGTAAGCTGCGCCAACATTTCTGACATGTTGACCGGATATCCGTCGGTTGAAGGATTTCTGCCGTACGGGCAGGTGGTGGTCGTTTGACCCACAAGGGTTGTGGGCGCCATTTGCCCTCCGGTCATTCCATAAATGGCGTTGTTGATATAGATGACCGTCAAATTCTCGCCGCGTGCTGCAGCGTGCACAATCTCAGCAGTGCCGATTGAAGCCAGGTCGCCGTCGCCTTGATACGTAAAAACAATATGATCAGGAAGTACGCGTTTTATACCGGTTGCTACGGCAGGAGCTCTTCCGTGAGCCACTTGCTGCATATCAATGTTGAAATAGTAGTAGGAAAAAACCGAACAGCCGACAGCGGCTATGCCGATGGTTTTTTCAATGATGCCCAGTTCATCGATGGCCTCGGCTACCAGACGATGGGCAATACCATGGGTGCAGCCCGGACAGTAATGAAACGGCTTGTCGGTTAAGGCTTTTGTCTTCTCGAATACTGTTTTCATGCCATTACCTCCTTCAACATCGCCAGAACTTTTTCTTTGATTTCTTCAGGCTCAGGCACCATGCCACCGGTTCTTCCGAAGAATTCCACCGGCTTTTTGCCATTCACACCTAGCCTGACATCCTCTATCATCTGACCCATGCTCAGTTCAACGGTGAGGAAACCCTTCACTTTGTCGCTCATGGCGTATTGCTCATATACGTCGTATGGGAACGGCCATACGGTAATCGGACGAATCAGACCGATGCGGATGCCGTCTTCTGCAAGTTCGTCAATGACACTCTTGGCTATTCGGGCCGCCACGCCATAGGCTGCAATGATGATTTCAGCATCGGTAGCATGGTAGAGTTCGAAGCGTGTTTCATTCTTCTTGATCCGTTCATACTTCTCATATATTTTCAATGTTCTTTCATAGAGCACATCGCCCTCGATGTACAGTGAGTTGATGACATTGTTCTTTCTGGAACCGTCATTACCCGTCGTTGCCCAGTCTTTTTCCGGCAATTCCCTCTTTGGGGGCGGAGTGAAATCCACAGGTTCCATCATTTGTGCGAGCATGCCGTCACCGAGAATCATAACCGGATTCCTGTATTGGTCGGCAACATCAAAAGCCTCCATGGTCAAGGATACCGCTTCCTGAAGCGTTGACGGTGCGTAGACGATAAGATAGTAGTCTCCGTGTCCGCCGCCTTTAACCGCTTGGAAGTAGTCGGACTGAGCCGGTAGTATGCCACCCAGACCCGGTCCGCTTCTGACCATGTTGATAATCACGCATGGCAATTGGGCTCCTGCAATATAGGAAATACCTTCCTGCTTCAGGCTGATTCCGGGACTGGATGATGAGGTCATGACCCTTGCCCCGGCGCCGCTGCGCCGTAAACCATATTGATGGCAGATATCTCAGATTCTGCCTGAACGAAGGCTCCTCCTACCATCGGAAGACGTTTTGCCATGTATGCTGGAAGATCGCTTTGGGGTGTGATGGGATAGCCAAAAAGTATCTGCAACCTGCCTGGACGGCAGCTTCTGCAATCGCTTCAGTGCCTTTCATTAATCGCTTGTCCATGCTACACCTCTTTTCTCACCGTGATAACAACGTCTGGACAAATGATTGCACATGATCCACAGGCAATGCATTCCTCCTGCTTATCCACAACTGCCGGATGAAATCCTTTAGCGTTGAGTGAGTCATCATAATAAATGATTTTCTTGGGACAGACTGTTGCGCAAAGACCACAGCCCTTGCACAGTTCCGTCTTGAACGTAACCTTTTCCATTATCTCACCTCTCAGAATGTGTCTCCGCTCCAATTGAAAACAATTACTCCTTATGTTATTATAGTAGTACATTGCTGTCAATTTGTAAAGTTGTCAGCAATATTCGACAGAGCCGAAATGCACTGTCTGCAATATGCCAGAGGAGGTCTTATCATGGGCTATGTCATTCTAGCTATCAATCCCGGTTCCACATCCACCAAGATTGCCGTATTCGCTTCCAATCAGCTGGTTTTCGAGAAGAAAGTCCAACACGATCCGGAAGTGATCCAAGACTATGATAAAGCCGTGGACCAACTAAACTATCGACTTGAGGTCATTCTGCAACATCTGGATGAGGAACAATTCGATTTGGGTACAGTGGATGCGTTTGTGGGAAGAGGTGGACTTCTTGCTCCTATGCAAAGCGGAACCTACAGGGTCAATGATATCATGCTGGATGATTTGAAGACTTCCCGGTACGGAAATCACGCCAGCAATCTGGGAGCCATCATCGCCGATCGTTTCGGCGCCAAGTACAATAAGCCCGCTTACACCGTTAACCCTGTAGTTGTTGATGAGATGATTGACGAGGCCAGATACACCGGCCTCCGGAGTTTAAGAGGGTGAGCAGGTTCCATGCCTTGAATCAAAAGGCTGTGGCAAAACAGGCTGCTGCCGATATGGGCATTGACTACAAGGACGGTAATTTTATCGTCGCCCATATGGGTGGAGGCATTTCTGTAGGCGCCCACAGAAAGGGAAAGGTCATCGACGTCAACAATGCCTTGGAGGAAGGACCTTGGTCCCCTGAACGGGCAGGCGGTCTCCCCAGCCAATCGCTGGTCGAACTCTGTTTTCCGGAAAGCACACCAAGAAAGAGATGGATAAGCTTCTGGTGGGAAGAGGTGGCTTCTATGCCTATACCGGAACAACGGATATGGTTGCAATTACTGAGGGCGCAAAAAATGATCCCGAATGGAAAAAACTCCTTGATGCTTTCGCTTATCGCGTTGCCAAGGAAATCGGTTCACTGGCTCCGACACTGCATGGCGAAGTGGACAGGGTCGTCATTACAGGCGGACTGGCACATGATGCGAACATTGTCAGTGCCATAGCGGAAAGGGTCAAGTTTCTAGCGCCAGTCTACGTTGTTCCCGGGGAAGATGAATTGCAGGCACTGCAGGATGGTGTTGTCCATGTCTTGGATGGCGAAGAGGCCGTGAAGAAATATATGGGCACGTAGTTTGAATCGGCACGTAGTTTGAATCGGCACGTAGTTTGAATCGGCATGCCGTAGCAATAGTAATGATCAATGGCGCTGCCTATAGTGTTGCAGGAGGATGAATAGATATGATTAAGAGCTATGACGAAATCGATAGAATACTCAAAGAGACACCTGCAGCGGAACTCAAAACCATTGCGGTGGCTGCTGCCGGCGAGGCGCATGTCTTGAAAGCCGTTTGTGATGCCAAGGCTCTTGGTTTAGCCGATGCGATTTTAATAGGAGACGAGGAAACCATCAGAAACGTGGCTTCAGAAAACGGTTTGGATATTAGCTCTTTCAGAATCATCGATATAAATGACGCTGAAGAGGCGGCTAAGGTGGCCGTTCAGTTGGTAAGGAAGGGAGATGCCGACCTTGTCATGAAAGGCCTTTTGAATACATCTGTATTTCTAAGGGCTATTCTCGATAAGGAAAAAGGTCTTCGCAAAAGTGATTTGCTTAGCGTGGTAGCCATATTCGAGATGGAAGGTTATGACCGACTGATTTACATGACCGATCCTGCCATCAATATTCAGCCAACCATGGAAGAAAAGGAGATCATAATGAAAAATGCCGTCGGCGTTGCGCATGCTTTGGGAAATCCATGCCCGAAAGTTGCCTTTGTTGCACCTGTGGAAACGGTGAATCCTAAGCTTGAATCCACCGTTCATGCCAAATCCATCGCAGAGAAATATGCTCATAGTAAAGACTTCACCGTAGGAGGACCTTTTGGCTTGGATAACGCTATTTCAGTTGAAGCGGCTATGATAAAGGGAATTGAGGGACCGGTTGCCGGTCAAGCGGATATTCTTGTCTTGAATGACCTTGGTGCAGCCAACGTCTTGTATAAGTCCCTTACCTGCTTTGCGAATGCCCATTGTGCCAGTGTGACTGTTGGTGCGGCCGCGCCGGTTGTGATGAGCTCAAGGGCTGACAGCAGTGATACTAAACTGAACAGCATCAAAATAGCGATTATGATGGCAGGTTAGTATTGTTTGCCTTTAGGTATTCATGCCTTTGGTCCAATTGACGTTCCACTTCTACCAGGTTTCTTGCAACAAGAGCTGCAGCAAGTTGATTGAAGTTCTCTATACCGTCTTCCAGATTTTCTTTCGTCATGACGGTCATCTTCCTGATCATATCAATATAGTCACTGTACTGGGTGAGTATCTTAATAATCCGCCTATACTTGGACATGGAATAAACCGTATCATAGAGAATGCTCAGTTCATCATGGGCATCTTCAATCATGTCGTTTTTCACAAAGACTTCAAAGCGTTTCGCCCTATTTGCAAGGCGATTCAATTCTTCATCACTGGCTGTGGCTATGATTTCCTTGAAAACCACCTTTTCAAGAGCCTGCCTGATTTCAACAATCTCATTGATCATATCCGAAGTGATACCTCTGACGAAATAGCCGCGATGAGGTATATGTTTCACAAGTCTTTCCGCTTCCAATAATCGAAAAGCCTCTTTGGTATAAAGCCTGCTGGCGCCATACGCTTCTGCCGTACTTATCTCGATGAGCCTTTCGCCATGTTTCAGTTCACCGCTGATAATCTTCGCTTTCAGGTCGTTGTATATGATTGTTACATAATCGCTTTTTTTATTGGGGTGTGCAGTATTTTCCATGAGATATGTATACTCCTTCCATAAATGTTGAACCACTACATTCCTTCATCTGTCATCAAAAACTTTCTGAGTTTTTTTTACATTTAATGTATCACCAATTCAATCTCTCAGCATCATCATATCTACTTCAAGCTTCAAACCCTCAAAAAAATACGATTGAACAATATCGCCTTGTCTACAGATGATGTTGTCCTTGATCTTGCCTTCTTCAAACCAATATACCGTCACCTGATTCAGATCCGTGTCCACAATCCAATACTCACTCACACCGCTGTTCATATACAGATTGGCCTTCACAAAAAGGTCCTTGGACTTGGTGGATTTGGATAACACCTCAACAACGAGAGTCGGTACGCCTTCATAACGCCCTTCATCATCAATCTTGTCACTGTCGCAGATCACCAACACGTCCGGTTGAACAACGTTGGGGTCCTCCTCAAACGTTGGAGCTCCATTGCTGAGTTTGACATCAAAAGGCGCAACGATAGGAATGCACAGTTTTCCACTGAACCAATTTGTAAACAGTGCTATGATTTTCGACACCGCCATCTGATGAGAAAACAACGGTGAAGTCATGGCATATACTACGCCGTCTATCAGTTCATACTTGGACTCTGTTTCATCCTCACCATATAGTTTCTTGAATTCCTCATAGCTCACTTTATGATCAGCCGTATACTCCACCGCTTCTTCTCTCAACAGGTTCTTATTCTCTGTACTGATCCATGTCAACTCCGCAACCGGTTTGTTATTCTTCATGACCGTGATACGCTCGCCATCCATTACCATTTTCAGATACTTGCCGAATGAATTCTGCAGCACTGATGTCGTAACTTTCATAGTGACACCCTCTTTCGTTTTGCCTAAATTACAATAAATTATATCATATTTTAGCTAAATTTTCTACCTAATCTCATCCTACCAAAATGCAACAAATTAATCCTCTCCCGATCAAAAGAAAAAAGTGTCCAAAGTGGACACATTTCATTTCAATTATGCAATATGGTTTTTTCGGTGCTTGGTATTCAAATGTTCACATCGTCAGGCTGCCTACTGTCATTGTCTCTTGACCAATAGAATTGCTCTATAATTCCCAGCGAACATTACTGCCTTATCCTCCAGAACTTCAATATCGAAGTCTTCAGATATCTCTTGGAATGATCTATTAATATCTGTGCCTAGAGCACTTGTAAACAGATTAAGAATTCTTCGAACAACAGTTGTCTTTCCTTCACAAAACTTATCAAAAACCAATACTCTTCCATCTGCTTTCAATACCCTCAAGGCTTCTCTAAAAGCACTCTTGGGTTCCTCTACGACACTTAATATCAAACTGAGTATTACCACATCAAACTCAAAATTCTCAAACATCAGTTTCTCTGCGTTCATTTTTATAAATTCTATACTCTTATGTTGATATTTGCTTCGAGCAACCGAAAGCATAGAATCAGACAAATCTATACCCGTTATATCACAATAATCAGGAATAAAGGGTATATCCAATCCTGTACCAACTCCAATTAGCAGCACTTTCTGATCTTCTTTGAATTCCAATAAGGATAGAGAATTCTTACGGCTACTAGAGAGTAACTTTTCAAATGCGGTATCATAATATTTTGCAATTAATCTATATTTAGTAATATTACTTGAGTTCTTCATTACTCTCCCCTTTAGTATAAGCGGCTATTCGTACTTGTCATTTCAATCATAATAGCAAACTGCAGACCAATGTTCAGGATCTGGTTGGCCGAAGCAGTCAAGGGTCAAGATGAAGAAGCGAAGCCATCACATCAAACGCACGCCTTTGACATTATTCTTGCCATGATGTTTCACATCATACAACAATTTGTCCGCTTCACTGATAATCTCATCTGTACTGTAGCTCATCAATCCCTTATGACCTATCTCTGCCAGACCACAGCTGAAGGTTACCGTCCCTACCTCTTCTTTTAATATCACATCCCCCAAGGCCTTTTGGATTCTTTTCATAACAATAGTTGTTTCAGAAATTGATGAACCGTTGAACACGGCAATGAATTCCTCACCACCATAACGGCCAACACAGTCAGCGTCCCTGGTATTGGATTTGAGCGTCTGTGCAAACGTACGGAGTATCTTATCTCCTTTTGAATGCCCATATGTATCATTAATCCGTTTGAAATCATCAATATCCAGTATGGCAACCGTCAACAGATCTTTACCTTTCATTTGATTCAGCTTTTTTTCGAGCAGGTCCAACATGCATCTTCTGTTGTAGAGACCTGTCAACTCATCCGTCATGCCAAGGGCTTTCAGCTCTTCCTCTTTCTTTATCCTGTCAGTGATATCAATAAAAGAAAGCAGCGCATAACCTCTACCGGCAATCGTTATCGGTGAAGCACTGATACTGAACCACCTGGTGGTTTTTCGGCCGTTCACCACAAACTGATGGGATAATTCCATCCCTTCAATAATGGCCTTCTCATCCATGACATTGTTCACACCATTTCTGAACTTGCATTCGCTGCACTGATCACCTTCACCACAATGGATGCTGTTATGCATAACCTCATTGCAATGGAAAACATTGCCGAAACGCTCACCTGTCACGTCGACAATCTGCAACCTGAATTTGTTAAACAAATAGTCATTTGCACGTACCATTTTCCTGTCATCATCCACTATGATCAAGCCCAACGGACTGTGTTTAAATACCTCGCTGAACAGTTCATCTCTCACAAGTACATCGCTGATATTCATTTCTGCTTGCATAAGTACACCCCTCGTTATAGTCTTATGCACATTCTATAAGAAAGTGCTTTTTTTTGTAAAGTTTTCAAAGAAACAACCAATCAGTTGAATACTTCCTGTAAATCAATCACAAGATCATCAAAACAACTGACTGAAACCTGTCTTCCTCATGGTAAGTTTCAAAAAGATCAATCTCATAATCCCTGAAGCTGTATTGCAGTAACCTTTTGTTACGAACATCGATGATCCAGTACTCTTTACAGCCCGAACGCATAAAGGTATTCAATTTGTCCAACATGTCTCTTGAGCGGGTTGAAGGTGATAAGACTTCGGCAACTAGTGTTGGAATTCCACTGTATCTTCCGTTTTCATCTATCTTATCCTCCGTATCGCAGGCGATCAGAAGGTCAGGCTGTATCACATCCGGTGTCTTGATATCCCTCTTATGGAAGGTCACATCAAATGGAGCCAGGTATACTTTACAGTCTTTTCCTCTTAAAAACATTTTTAGAATAACATGTAGATTGCCCACTGCTTCCTGATGAAAGCTGCTGGGTGAGGGCTGCATAATAATCTCGCCATTGATATATTCCATCCTCGCTTCTATGGAATCATTGATTTTAAGGAACTCTTCATATGAAACCTTTGTCAAATGATAGGCTGCTGCCTCTTCCCTCGCAGCTAAATATCCGGTAAAATCCTGCAAATAAGGTACCAGTCTGGCTATGGCCTTGCCATTTTTGGAAATAACCGTTTCCTTTTTAGAAACTGCAGCATCCAGATACTTTCCCAGGTTTAACTTAAGTTCAGTTGCTGTAATCATGTCGTCACCAAAATAAGGTGTCCTGTTCTCGCTCATCGAAGCCCTCCCTTTACGCAACAGTATCGAATGGTTTAATTATATATCGTTCGATTCGTATTGTCAATCGTTCGATTTGTATAGCTTTTCTCAATGAATATACCGCTATGCAATTCACAACCGGCAACCATATAAGCTTCCTCCTTATATCGTTTTTTAGCATCAGAATCTGCATAAAAAAACCGACCCTAGTAAAGGTCGGTTACGCTATTGACTCACAAAAGAAAAGCGTCCATTTATATCTTCTGGTTCACTGTCTCCTTATCAACCATATACTCCTAATATAATGCATTTTCGTGTCCTCATCTTTGACGCATAAATTGATATTCAGTCAAACAATCCACACTTTCGTAACAGTGCACGTCACCTTACAAGATCATAAAAGGCATGGATTACAATTCTGTTCTCCAAAACTTTGGCGTTAACAACGCAATGACGGTGAACAATTCCAAACGACCCAGTAACATGAAAAAAGATAACAGAAGCTTGCTTGGCACTGTGAAGTCAGCGTAGGTCTGTGTTGGTCCGACAAATTCAAATCCCGGACCGATATTGCCCAGTGTTGCTGCTACCGCACTGGTTGCACCTAAGAAACCTATGCCTTCGAGTGAGATAAGGATGGAACCAAAAGCAAAAATCAACATATATAGCATAAAGAAACTTGAAATATTTAGTACTGTATCATCAGCTACAGGCTGACCACCAACCCTTACAGAAAGGATCGCTCTTGGATGAAGAATTTTGGTCAATTCTCTTTTGAGCAATTTGATCAGCACTAAAATACGCATGACTTTGATGGATCCACCTGTCGATCCGGCACTACCACCTACAAAAAATAGAACAAAAAGGATTCCTTGAGAAAAAGTGGACCATTGCTCATAATCAGCTGTCGTATAACCTGTCGTTGTAATAATTGAACTGATCTGAAACAAAGAATGTTTGAACGCTTCAAACCAATTGTGATAAAAACTCAAATTGGTATCAATCGTAACAGCTAGAACACTGATGAAAATTATAGTAAGATAGAGTCTATACTCACTGTTCTTGATAACATCTCGCCATTTTCCTTTGAACAGGTCATAATATAACGAGAAATTTGTCCCTGACATGATCATAAATATAGATATGACAATGAATATATAGGAATTATTAAAGGCACCAATACTGCCGTTTCTTGTAGAAAAACCTCCTGTACCTAATGTACCGAATGTATGAACAATGGATTCAAATGGAGACATGCCTCCGAATATCAATAAGATAAACTCTATCAGCGTAATAACAATGTAGGTACTATAAAGGATTTTAGCCGTATCTTTGATTCTGGGTACAATCTTATCTGTAATAGGTCCCGGACTCTCTGCCTTGAAAATATGAAATCCACTGGCCCCCATCATAGGAACTATCGCAACAGCAACTACCAATATACCCATACCACCAATCCAATGGCTAAAAGAACGCCAAAAAAGTATACCCATAGGCAGAACTTCAATGTCGTTAATGATAGTTGCTCCTGTGGTTGTAAATCCGGATACGGTTTCAAAAAATGCATCAACATAGGTCGGGACACTGCCGGATATATAGAATGGCAACGCACCAAAACAGAAGCAAATAGCCACCCAAGTGTAACAATGGCCAAACCTTCTTTCACCTTGACGACTTTCTTTTTTATCGGAATCTTCGTCAAACCATATCCAACAAGAGCTGTAGCACAGACACTGACCAAAAACGCAACCATGTCATGTTGCCTGGTTGCTATAGATATAATCAAAGGCGGCAACATGGTCATCGCAATAATCTGCAGAATATAACCCAGCACTTTTAGCATCAATTTATAGTTCATTTAACGCCCTTCCTTTAACCGGAAAAATGTCTCAAGGGCCGGTACTTCTGAAATAAGGGAGAAAACAACAATACGATCTCCCGCTTTGATTACCGATGTTCCCTCAGGAATGATCACTTCATTATTGTGAACAATTGCACCAATGATAATGCCCTTTGGCAAATCAAGGTCCATGATCGGAGTATTCAGCACCTTTAGATCATTAGTGGCAATAATTTCTGTCACTTCTGCTTGTCCATCTAGAAGCAATGATACCGAAACCACATGACCGCCTCTGATGTGTTTCAGCATTTCACTGGCCGTGATATTGACAGGATTAATCGCTAAGTCAATTCCCAGTTTCTCTATGATATGGACATAACTCTGCCTGGATATTTTTGCTACGACTTTGCGGACATTCAGCTGTTTAGCCCTTAGAGACATAAACAAATTCTCTTCATCAAATCCGGTAACACCAATAAATGCATCCATTTCTGCCAGATCTTCTTCTTCAAGTAGATTGATGTCTGTACCATTACCATGTATTACCAAGGCATTACCATGCAGTGTTTCTGCAAGTACTTTACAACGTTCCATGTTTGATTCAACGATCTTGACATTCATACCTTTTTGGGTTAATTTGTCTGCCAAATAGAAACCTATCTTGCCTCCGCCAAGAATCATGATCTTCTTCATCTGTTTCTTACCTGATACTGATGAAAGTTCTTTGGCAATATCAGCGACTTTTTCCCGTTGACCTATCACATAAATAATGTCATTTTCTTCAAGTACTGTGCTGCCATTAGGTATGATTGTATCACCGTTTCTAGATATCGCCACGATGAGCAATCGATCAACATGACTGATATCACTAAGTCTTTTGTTCACAAAATGCTGTAAATTCTTAATGTTAAAATTAACCAGCGATATTTTTCCCTGTGCATAATCACCGAAATAGAACGCTGTATGTTCCATTAAATATCTGCTTATTTCCTCCGCTGTTGCCAGTTCAGGATTAATTACCCGATCAATTTTATAGACCTTCTTCAAGAAATCCAATTGATTGGCATACTCTGGCGCTCTTATTCTGGCTATTGTATATTTGCACCCTAATTTCTTAGCCATTGAACTGATCAGAATGTTCGTATCATCATTATTTGTCACTGCGATTGCCATTTCATAGGTGTCAATCTTAAGTTCTTCAAGTACACCTTTCACCGCTCCATTGGCGTTTACGGTCAGTACATCCAAATAATCTTTGATTCTATTAAGAATTTTTACATCACAATCGACAATCGTTACCTGAATTTCTCCGTTAAGCATGGCCGTGGCTAGTTTTCTTCCAAGTTTACCTGCTCCAATAATCATTACTTTCATAAGACACCAGACTTTCATTAATATTATTACACTAAATTCTACTATATCATGTCAGCTCTAATATGACCAACCTTTTTTTGAATCCACAGCTGATTTTTGATTTTAGAAAAAAACAAACGAAAAAGAAAGGTTCACCGTACCTAATCCGAAATATTTGTGAGCGGCAATACTTCTACAGCAGTTTTGTCATAGTCTTTTCTTTTCATATAAATACTTTTGCTGGCGGATTGTTCCGGATGTCGACTAGGACGCATAGGCGAGCAGTAACCGAAGGTTACGACCAGCCGGAAATTGACTCTTTCAGAGCAATTTCTTAGTTATAACAAAAAAAGATGCCATATCAACAAGCTGTGCTTGCTGATATGGCATCTTGATTTCGTTCAATTATTGAGAAACAATGTTCTCAGCTTGAGGACCTTTTTGTCCTTGCGTTACTGTAAAAGTAACACTCTCGCCTTCATCCAATGATTTGAAACCATCTTTTTGAATTTGTGAGTAATGTGCGAATACATCTGTTCCATCTTCTGCTGTAATGAAACCAAAACCTTTGTCTCCGTTAAACCATTTTACTGTACCTTTTGTCATTTTTGTTTCCTCCGAAATTTTTATTCCTCAAATTGTACTAAAAGCATTAAAATTTCGTGACGGAAATCCATAACAGATATATATCAATAAATTTCTAATTCTTTATGTTAAATTTGCAGGTGTTCTTGAAGTATAACATAGAAACAATAGGATAGCAAGTAATTTTCAAAATTTTTTAAAAATTCAGACATTTGCCAGTGTGATTCTTATTCACAGACCATTATCGCTCAACAACCACTTCACTTCGACTGTATTATCTCCTCAAAATCCTGTTCCGGAACCTGTATATGTCACATCGGCTGCATTTAGCTGTTCTTCACGTCTTCCATGGCATTCTTAATCGCCACTTCAACTTCCTCAGCAATGGGCATCAACGCTTCATCTTCAATCAAACCTATGAGCCGGGTCGGACTAAGCATACCCATATATATCTCTCCATTCAAATCATAAACGACCACTTTGCATGGCAAGAAGTATCCGGCTTCTATATTATGTCTTAACACTTTTTCGGCCTTTTTGGGATTGCAGGCCTCCAAGACCTTGAAATCCACATCAAACGTTATTCCTTTTTCCTGTAGTTTATCTTTGAAATTCAGTTCCCATAACACACCGAACTGCTCTTTCGACAGGCTTTCTTTCAACTTTTCAACCGTCTCTTCAAAGATAAAAGGTGATTTGACTTTATACTGTATTTGCATAGTTACTCCTTTCCGTGCGATGTTCATATGATAATATTAGTATAACATTCCAATTCTCAATCGACAACCATTATCATTTAAAAATATGGATTTGAAGCCAAAACCTTACAAAACTACTATACTTTCATTATTTGTATTAGACAACATATTAACATAGGGAATTAGAGACCATGAGCGTTCGACGCCGTACCAGGACTTTAGTCTTGATTCTCGAAAAAAAATCTCCAGCACAAACTGGAGCATGAGATGCCAGCTGTCGAAGAAGATTACGAGGAATATGTGGGTTTTTCAGATTCTATCGTAACAGTGCACGTCACCCTACTAGGTTGGATGCCCTAGTTTCTAGTAACTTTCATAGTGACACCTTCTTTAGTTTTGCCTAAACTACAACTAATTATATCATATTTTAGCTAAAATTTCTACATCTCAATTTTATATCAAACCAATGTTCAGATGCTTGATGATCAACTATTAAATAGAAGAGTTTCTCAAGATTATATACTGTAAGGATGCTCCCATTTCATATTCACATCGTCAGATTGCCTTCTACAATTTTATCGCAGTTTCTACAACCTGTATATATCCGTTCCATTATCTACGTTCTTTTAGTGCATTTAAACACATATATTACAATTGTTACTTTCATGATGTAAGCAGCGCGGTCATGACTACCAAACTTCCAAAAAGCGTATTGCTTTCTCCTCGAAATTCCCATATAATGGCAGCAATTGATGGGATGACCTTAAGTAAAATGAAGGACAAACAAACATCCCGTTAGTTAGAAGGAGACATAACCAATGGATTTTTTTAAGCCACTGCGCAAACTGTTTGCGAAGCAGAACATCGTAAAGAGAAGTAACACTGCTTCACATCAAATGATTACCCCGGCAGTAGTTGTAATAATTCTACTTGTAAGTATCATCGCCTCAAGTGCAAACGTTCTAGCTGATTATGACACGAAACAACAGGCTTCCAGCGAAGAGGATGCAGATCCTGACCCGTCGGGTACGGTTGAAGTTGTTGACGAAAACGGGCTTATATATAAAGCTGCAGGTCAAGATCGGTACGATGAAATTGCAAGTATGCATATGACCTACAGCGAAACCAGACTAATGAAACTAGAAAACATGAAGACATTGGCGATTGCCGATGAAGAATCTGCACCACTGCTTGGTGCGGGACTAAGTGCAGACACCGCAGAAGAAGTTGAACCTGCATCAGATAGTACACCGACTGATACTGAAACCCACAGCACTTACAACAGTGCATTTGATATTGAAGTGTCTGAATCGGAATATGAGACCATGCTTCGCATCGTTGAAGCCGAAGCGACCGGCGAAGATATCATCGGCCGCATCATGGTAGCAAACGTAGTCCTAAATCGTGTGGAGTACGCTGACTTCCCGAATTCCATCGAAGAAGTGGTTATGCAGAAGATCAATGGAAGATATCAATTCTCACCTCTATATGACGGCAGATACTACACTGTTAAAATCAGTGAGCGGACAATCGAAGCTGTCAATAGAGCCTTAGAAGGAGAAGACCACTCAGAAGGCGCTTTGTACTTCGTTATGAGAAGACTTGCATCCGAATCCGGATTGTCTTGGTTCGACCGCAACCTGACTTTTATCAAAAGCATGGCTCCCACGAATTCTTCAGGTAATCACCTTCATTCAAATCAATCCTTAATCCATATAAAAAAATGTACGTCAATTCTAACTGCTCTTCAATCCGCTGCTGATCTTACCTTCCCTCACACCTTTTACCATAAGGTAGATGGCCATTACAACCTCATTAAGCATAATTTGAGAAAAACAAATAGCTGTTACAAGGAAAATATACTGACATTGCAATACTATTTACTAAGTATCCTCTTCCCATATTATAAAGAGCCTATGGATAAGCACCATAAGCCCCTAAATATTAATTCTTCAAGTCTATCCTAATGTTCAATTATTGTTACCGACATCAAATCATTATGCATACTGCAGCGTACTCGAAATTACTAAATCATATTCCTTTTCTTTCCTCAGATCCATATATATCCAGAGCATACTAGCAATATCGATATTATACTCATTTGCTATCAAAGACAATTCATCTCCTATCGCATAGAAGGCTTTTTCGATAGGCTTATTGCATTTTACTAACAGGGTCTCGATTCTCGAACTCAATTGGATCTTGTCCGCTCTATCCGTAAGCATTATATCGCGAAAGATCATTTCATTTGTTATATCGCTATTAGTCAATTCCCGAACTCTTTGGCATTCTCTATCAATTCCCATGCATAAACCTCCCTTT
>LQAG01000077.1_pt1 | contig 48512 bp, 66 predicted proteins | sample 1535801 | NCBI WGS metagenome assembly LQAG01 (sample SAMN04331584, study PRJNA305678) | bioreactor metagenome | isolation source: bioreactor_3 inoculated with Wadden Sea sediment 1st replicate of a... | place: Germany:Bremen
TTAAGCCACGTTTTTTGTTGTATAATTATGTGGGGGTGATCATATGAAGCGACTGATCGAGGTAACATTGAAACAGTGGAAAGCAAAGGAAAACAGAAAACCGCTACTTGTCAATGGTATTAGACAAGTAGGAAAACATGGAGTGTCAAAGATTTTGGTGAACGTTACTTCAAAGATCTTGTTTATCTGAATTTTGATTTAGAACCGGAATTTGCAGGGATTTTTAAGAAATCCAAGGATCCAAAAAAAATACTGTTTGAGCTGTCTGTACTTTTTGACAAGGATATTGATCCGGCGGAAACATTGATTTTTTTTGATGAGATTCAGGAATGCAATGAAGCTCTGAATTCGCTTAAATACTTTGATGAATCAGATTATGACTATTATGTTATCGGTGCCGGATCTTATCTTGGAATAACTCTTTCAAAGGGGGCATCGTTTCCCGTTGGCAAGGTGGATATGATCGAATTGAAGCCGATGACATACAAGGAGTTTCTGTTGGCTTCAGGACAGAAAAGGTTAGTGGAATTCATTGAAGGCATTGATAGGATTGAACCTTTATCAGAACCTGTCATGAATAAATTGAATGAGTATTTGAGAGAGTACTATCTGGTTGGGGGAATGCCCGAAGCTGTGCAAAACTGGGTTGACACAAAAGAACTGGGACCGCTTGTCAATGTCCAGGAGAACATCATAAATGCATACTATCGGGATTTCTCAAAATATCCCCCTTCTGCTATGGTCCCAAAGATTGTTGGCATCTGGGATTCGATTGTCCCTCAGCTTTCAAGAGAGAACCGCAAATTCAAGTATAGCGAAATCAAGAAAAGTGCCAGGGCAAGAGAATATGAAAATGCATTGGATTGGCTGATTGCGGGGAACTATCTCAACAAGGTGGTATTAGTCGATAAGTTGGAGATGCCACTGAGAGGGTATGAGAATTCCAGGCATTTCAAAATATACTTGCCGGATACTGGATTACTGCGTATGATGGCAGATTATCCAACTGCCTCATTACTGGAACTTGAGCAGAAAGACAATATTCCGTTTAAAGGAGCTGTAGCTGAGAATTATGTTCTTCAGGAATTGAAAGCACTGTCTATAAAGGGAATATACTATTGGGCAAAGAATAATTATGAAATGGATTTTGCTATACAATACGGTGAGAGAGTTTTACCGATTGAAGTAAAAGCAGGGAAAAACATTAAATCGAAGAGCATGAGAAAAGTACTTGATAACAAGGACCTGGCAGTAAGAATATCCATGAGAAATCTAAAGCTGGATGGTAAGGTCTTAAATATACCATTGGTATTGGTCAGTGAAATTCAACGTTTGCTGAGTATATGCTAAGATGAGTGATAATGAATGATTGGAGAAACGTATGGAAACATTGAAGAAAAAATACGGACTGCTGACCGCCATTGCCATGGTCGTCGGTGTAGTTATCGGATCAGGCGTATTCTTTAAGGCCGATGACGTTTTGACCATCACCGAAGGCAATTTGATTGTCGCGCTGATGGCATGGGTCGTCGGCGCATTTGCCATGATCTTCGGATCACTCGTCTTTGCGGAGTTCGCATCGAGGATTGAAAAGGCCAACGGTATCGTCGATTACATTGAAGAGGCTTACGGGCACATGGCCGGATATCTGGCCGGGTGGTTCAATTGGGTGCTGTATTTTTCACCCCTTTCAGCCATTCTGGCGTGGGTGGCTGCCCTCTACACTATGATCCTGTTCGGCAGTTCGAATCCGGATAATGGTTGGATGACCTGGCTGCTGGCAGCTGTTTATATGATATTGACTTACATGTTGAACTACCTTGCACCGGTTTTGGCAGGAAAATTCCAGGTGACCACCATGTTTATCAAACTGATTCCACTGACCTTGATTGCCGTTGTGGGTACCCTCGGCGGACTCGCCTCCGGTGTCATGGCAGATAACTTCATCCAGGCGTCAAGCTCCATCGGACGCCAGGGTTCGACCTTCGCGGCAGCGGTGGTATCTACCGCTTTCGCCTATGAAGGCTGGATCATCGCCATCACGCTGAACAATGAAATCAGGGATTCGAAGAAAACCTGCCAAGAGCCCTTGTGCTCGGTGCGTTCATTGTTTTCCTTGTGTATGTGCTGTATTTTCTTGGGATTGCAGGGGTCCTTCCGACGGAAAAGATCATATCCGAAGGCAATGGCGCCGTCAGCATCGTTTCAACCCAGCTTTTCGGAAGCCTGGCGGCATCGTTGCTGACCGTCTTCGTCATCATTTCCTGTCTTGGAACGCTTAATGGGCTCGTCATGTCCTGTATCCGACTACCTTTTTCACTGGCCATCCGCGGCCAGGGACCTATGGTGAAGCTGCTCTCGAAGGTGAATCCTAAAACGGAGATGCCTCTCAACGCGTCTTTGGCAGCTTTTGTTATTTCAGCCGTGTATCTGACGATCTGGTATTGCAGCCTGAATGACGTTTTCGGCAGATATATCGGTGTGGATGAAATTCCCATTGTTCTGGTATACGGACTTTATGTACTCCTGTATGTCTGGTATATGTTCAACTTCAGGGATCTTGGCTTCTTCAAACGCTTCGTGAAACCGATTTGTGCCATTGCGGGTTCCGCTATCATCCTCTTCGGCGGAATCACGAATCCGAGCATCGGGACGTACATGATCATCTCGCTGATCGTGCTCGTTTGTGGATTGGTCTTCTATAAAAAAGAGGAAAAACTGAGACCGTGATCCTGTCAACTATGGTTGCGCATACGAAAATCAGCTCAAGCTCGTATGTTTTATATTGTAATTTATTGTATTAATTTGAGATAAGACAAATATATATGAGAAATCACCTCTTTTGCTGATGCTACCTTAAAAGCCCGTAAATACGGGCTTTTTTTATGTCCGCAACTATAGTTGCAACCTATTGTTGACAGAAATCAAAGATGATTGGTTGTACTTTTAACTCGGATTTGAAATAATAAGAGTGTAATAAAGATGATTGCAGAGCAGGTTGCTTCCCGGCGCCGGAAGCAGATGGCTTCTCATAATCGAAACTTATTCAGATGGTAAACAGACCGTGAGGAAAGGAGATGTCGCATGAGCAGAATCGTAAAGATAATGATTGGAATTCTCGGTGTACTATTAGTCGCTGGATTGGGATTCCTGTACATGTTCAGACCTTTGTCCAGGCATGAGGCAGCTGATCAAGTGGAAAAAAGCCTTCAGAAATTCATCGATAAGAATGACTATGTGAAACATATCGTCCTACGGGTGTACTCAAAAAGTCTGGGTTATGATGACGCATTTGCAGTTGGAGAAAGGGCGGACGGAAGGAGCGTTGATATTGACAGCAGATACCATTCGGCAAGTATTGGTAAGACGTTCACATCAACACTGGCTTTCATGCTTGCGGAACGGGGTGAACTTTCACTGGATGATCCGGTGAGCATGTATCTCGATGACGGGATGCTCGAAGGCATTTATGTTTATGAAGGTGTTGACTGCAAAGAGCAGGTTCTGGTCAGGCAGCTGATGAATCATACTTCAGGAGCCGGCGATTATTTTGAAGATCCGGTAAGCAGCGGAATGACGATGAAAGAGCTGATGAGGGATAGCCCTGACAGATATTTCGAACCTGAAGACCTTGTGGATTTCACAAGAAAATACCAGGAGTGTGTGGGGATACCCGGCGAGACCTTCCACTACTCCGACACGGGATACATACTACTGGGCATGGTACTGGAAGCAGCCTCAGGAAGGGAATTCCACCAGCTGCTTCATGAGAACATCTTTGATCCGTTGGGAATGACCGACAGCAATCTGATGTTCAAGTCAGAGCCAAAGAACAGACCACAGGATGATATGCTGGAGCTCTATTTGGATGGGATTGATTTCAGCCGTAAAGAAGCGCTTTCCATTGACTGGTCAGGTGGCGGAATCGTAACAACGACGGGCGATCTACTGAAATTTTACACAGCGTTGAATGAGGGGGAGCTGATAGACAGCGGATCCCTAAACCGGATGAAGAACTTTGAGAACCGGTTTGATAAGGGCATCAACTATGGCATGGGAATGATGGAATTCGATTTTCCTGAACTGTCGCCATTGCTGAAAACCATGTCCAACATCCATGGCGGTGTCGGTGCTACGGGATCATTCATGATGTATGATGAGACCAAGGACCTTTATATCATCATGGACGTGGGAACCCTGGATCTGATGGAAGCCAGTGTGCAGGAGATCATTGCCATCCTGATGATCTATAACAGGATCAAATCATAAACAATGTAGTGGAAAAGTATCTACAATAATGTACTTGAAAATCGGAAACCGATTATCGAATAATTAGAAAGAAGGAATAATGATGACGAACAATATAGGAGATAGAATCAGCAGTCTTAGAAAAGAAATGAACTTATCCCAGGAAGGATTGGCTGAGAAGGTAGGCGTATCCAGACAGGCCATTTCCAAATGGGAAAGAGGAGAAGCGACGCCGGATATCTACAACCTGAATGGGCTGGCAGAAGTGTTCGGCATGAGCATCGATGAGATCGTCTCCGAAGTTATGAGCGATGCGGTACCAAGGAAACCGAAAATCGTTGGCATGGAACTGAAAAAGCGGGCTGAGAATTTCATCATGATCGGTGTTGCTATCCTGATTATCAGTGTTTTTACCTTTGTTGTACTGCCGTTCCAGGATGAAGTGCTCTTTGTCATCTTCGGTGTGATGATAGCAGCAGGTGTGCTGATCCTGATCAAGGCGGGATTCATGTTCGAGAGGTTCTACATGCTGAACAGAGATGTCATCGACCGGGATGACGCAGGACTTTCAGATGATGAACGTAGTGTTCGGAAGAGACAGCAGGATGCGATTGGCACCATCATATCCCTTTCTTGCACAGTGGCATACCTGATCCTTGGCTTCTTCTTCGGTTTGTGGCATCCGGGCTGGCTGGTGTTCCTGCTGATACCGATCACCTATGGTATCTATGAATTGGTGACAGCCAGACGGAATGTGAAGAGCGAGGAAAGGGAAAGGTGAAATCAGGCGCCCCCTGTAGCATTAGTACGATGAAGACCAGGATACTTTGGTAGACCGATGTGGTGAAAGCCGCTCCGTGACCGAAGAGCACCTGGTCTTTTATAGTGTAGTTTTTGCCAACTTTTCGTTCTAATACATCAGAACGACCATCAGCTTCAGCATGTATGCTATGCGATCGTTTTACTGGCCAATGCCGAATAAAATGTACGGGATATATAAAATCAGCAATAACAATGAATTTATTCACTTTTCTTCACGGAATTGGGCGTTTATAAAACAGTAAAAATGCCTAAAAACCTCAGAAACAATACAAAGCAAAACGTTACACAAAATAAGAATGAGAATGCATCATGAGAATTGGTAAATATATGATACAAAGTGCATTTTAGCGCTGAATTATTATAAAATATGTATAAGAATCGAGTGGCCGGGATGTAAGCAATAATTGTTATTCGTGGCACGCAAACGTTACACCGATTACCCTTTTACTTTTGTCTGTCAGGGTGCTATAGTTGAATTATCAAAAAACTTATGGAGTAGACGTCTAAAAGTACATAAGGGATAAAGGAATGAAAATATGAAAAGACCAAATGTAGTATGGGTATATCCGGATCAGCTTCGGTACGATGCTCTTTCCGTTTCCGGAAATACCATATGTGAAACGCCATCCATGGATTGGCTTGCAGGTAACGGCGCGAATTTTGTCGACGCACATACATCTTTTCCACTGTGCTGTCCTTTTAGAGCATCTACTATGACAGGTTTGTACGCACATAAGAATGGAATGTATTCCAATCATTACCCCATCAGTCTTGATCTGGACCACTATCTTCCTCAAACGATGAAGGAAGCAGGATACAGAACAGGCTGGATAGGCAAATGGCATCTGAACGGTGGCAAGAAGTTTGATATCGTACCTAAAGAATACAGATTAGGTTTTAATGAATTTATCGGCTATAGCAGAGGACATCATTATATAGATGCCATTTACTATCGGGATGATGATTCGACACCGCTCACATCTGACAAGTTCGAACCTGAGTTCCAGACAGATCAACTGATTGATTTCATGGACAGGGCGGTCAATGATGACCAGCCGTTCCTAGGCATGATCTGTTATGGAATTCCCCATCCACCGGTTGACATGCAGCCGGATGAGTCAAAATACAGATACTCTCCGGATCAGATTGAACTGCCTGATACCGTGCCGGATCATATGAAGGAAGAAGCAAAGATATTCAGGGCTAAATACTATGGGCTTGTCAACGCTGTTGATAAGGAAATAGGCCGAATCACCGATTATTTGAAGAAAAAGGGCATATTCGAAGATACAGTATTCATCGTCGTTAGTGATCACGGCGAGATGGCTGGCGAGTTCGGGCTGTATGAGAAGATTGTCTCATATCGGTCATCTTCACAAGTACCGCTCATCATCAACTACCCTAGAATGATTGAAGAAGGAACAAAGGTTGAGCAGCTTGTTGATCCGTCAGTGGATATCATGCCGACAATCCTTGACCTATGCGGTGTGGATATTCCAGAAGCCTACAGGGAGAAAGCCTGAAGACGATGCTTGAAGACGGTAAAGATGACAGTTACAAGGATTACGTCTACTATCAGGCTTTGGAAGTAGCACCTCATGTCTGCGAAGTGGTGGATAAAGAGGATAAGAAACCCTTCGGACAAAGGGGACTCCGAACTAAGGAGTATCTTTATGTAGAACTTCAGGGGAAACCTTTCAAGCTGTTTGACCTTAAGAAAGATCCGGAAGAGAAGTACAATCTTGTGGATAATTTTTATGGCTATCAATTATTGAAAGAACAACGGGCAAGATTGAAGGAGATCATGGAGGAAAAAGAGGATTCATGGGATATCCGCAGAGAGATAATGCCTCCGGATTTGAAACCCATGCATCCGGTTCCAGCAGATATGAGGAACTGTTGAAGCGGGCAAAACACGAGGACATATTAGTTTAAGTCACTAGCCTTAAATATAATGAGATCATAATAAAAGGAGAAGAAGTTTATGAACAAGAAGATTATTTCAGTAATGTTAGCAATGGTATTGTCACTGGCAATTATCGGTACAGGATGTACATCGGAAGAATCGAAAACTGATAATGATTCAGCGAAAGCATCCGAACAACAAACAGATAATGACGGCAAGACAGATGACTCAACAGGCAGCGACAGCAAATGGGTTCCGGAAGATGATATTACGATTCGTGTACCTTCAGCAGCAGGTGGTGGTTTTGATACGTATGTACGTATTTTTGGACAAGGGATTCAAGAATCTATGGATGCAACGGTTATCGTCTCAAATCTACCGGGTGCCAATGGGAGTATTGCTGCGGGTGACCTGATGAATTTCGATCCAAGCCCATATGAGTTGATGGGAGGAAACATTGGTATGTTCACTACGGCTCCGCTTTTCAATCCGGATCAGTCATTGGACCTGGATGACTTCGAGTTGATTGGCTCACTGGCCTCCGGTGAATTCTGCCTCTATGTTTCACCTGAACAGTCAGGTATTGAATCTTTCGAAGATTTGATTGAATATGCGAAATCCAATGAAGTTTTGATCGGATCACAACCACCGGGAAGTGCTGTACACGCACTGGTTACTTACTTGTTCAACGAAACGGATATCGAATACACTACGGTTATCAGTAATGGAGCCAATAAAGACATTCTTTCAGTTGCTACAGGAGACATCACCATATCTGTCGGTTATCCTAATGTTGGCATGCAATATGTTCAAGAGGGATCGATTGTACCAATTCTAACTTTTTCAAAAGATCCGTGTACAGAATTCGATGGTATCGAAGTACCGACTGCAACAAGCAAAGGCCTTGATCTGGTATTCCGTGCAAACAACTATGTCATGGCAAGAAAAGGCACTGATCCGGATGCGCTTGCACAAATGTATGATGCTTTTATTGAATGGCAAGGAACGGATGCATTCAAGGAGCTTGCAAGCTCTACCAAATATGTTCCATATAACCAAAAGAGTGAAGAGCTGAAGCAAGAAATTGAAAGAGCGGCAGAACTGTTCAAGGTGATTTTTGATAAGTACTATAAGAAATAAATAGTGATATCATAATTCAATGGAATTCATAAGGGCCCAATTGTCTCGGCCCTTATGAATATTCCATGTACATTTTATCCATGCAGAGAGGAGTGGTCACTAAATTGAAAATCGAATACAAATCAAATTTATATGGTGGACTTGTGAGTCTCATTTTTGGAGTTTTGCTTTTTCTCATAATTCCCCATCAAATTGCTCCGGACTTGATTGATATGGGTACTATTACATCCAGAACTATGCCATATATCATATCCGTTGTTTTTATATTATGTGGTATAAATCTGTTGGTACAAAGCATCATATTCAAGAAAGATGAGATAAAGGTACTGAATATGAAACAAGAGGGTGTAGTTTTTCTCTTTTGTATTATGCCTGATTGTATATGCCGTGATTCTTAAATACAGCTTCATCATTTCTACATGTGCATTGACGACTGTAACACTGATCTTTCAAAAGACCAAGAAGAAAAGTTATTATGCAATTTTCGATTGCAGTTGTATTCATTATGTTCTATATATTCAAGGAACTGCTAAATGTTCGTTTGCCATAAAGAGGAAAGGAGATGATACATTGAATGAAACGGTTATGACGGCATTGGAATTGCTGTTAAGATTTGATAATTTGATTTTCATAAATATCGGTATGTTCATCGGCATCATATTTGGTGCTATACCAGGCATGAATGGTAACTTGGCAATTACTGTTCTACTGCCATTCACATTTTCGCTTCAGCCTGTTCCTGCATTGCTGATGCTGACGGCTATCTTCTTTGGTGCGAATTTTGGCGGTTCAATCAGCGCAATTTTGATCAATACTCCCGGTACAAATGCTGCTGCGGCCACTTGCATCGACGGATATCCTTTGGCTTCAGAGAGAAAACAACCTCGTAAAGCTTTGGATATGGCTCTGGTGGCATCGACTACGGGCGGGTTCATAAGTGCATTCTGCCTGTTGTTTTTTGTTCCACAGTTAAGCAAGATTGCCATGAGTTTCGGTGCTCCTGAATACTTCATACTTTCTGTATTCGGTTTATCCATCATTGCATCGGTAAGCGGCAAGAGTCTGACGAAAGGTCTTATCAGTGGTTCACTGGGACTGCTTCTATCAACTGTGGGCATCGATCCTGTCAGTGGTTCACTCAGACTCACGTTTGGCAGCATGTTTCTGTATAACGGATTGAAACTTATGACGGTCATCCTTGGTGTTTATGCAATCAATCAGCTGATAAAGAGAATGACACAGTCAGTGGAAATGAAAACGGCTGACAGTCTTCAGAAGAGAAATCCTAATGACAAGCTGACGTTTTCAGATATAAAGATGACACTGTCAACTATGATAAAATCCTCTTTCATCGGTGTATTTATCGGTGCGATGCCCGGTACGGGTGGAGCGATTGCTTCATATTTGGCATATAATGAAGCAAAGAGAAATGCCAAGAAAGGCGAAGAATTTGGTGCTGGAGAACTCAAGGGTATAGCAGCTCCTGAATCAGCAAACAATGGCGGTACGGCTGCAGCGCTGATCCCGCTCTTGACACTTGGTATCCCTGGAGATGCGGTCGCAGCTACTCTGCTTGGAGCGTTCACGATGCAGGGGCTTGTCGCAGGTCCGCGCCTGTTTGTCGAATCAGGGCCGACGGTCTATGCCATATTGATCGGCTGCGTAATAACACAGGTATTCATCTTGCTGCAAGGCAGATATCTGATGGCTTTGTTTGTAAAGATAACACACGTACCACAAAAGTTGCTTACTGCAATTCTAATGACAATGTGTACAGCAGGAGCCTTTGCGATTGGGAATACAATCGTCAATGTCTATGTCATGCTGACTTTTGGTGTTGTTGCCTATGTCATGTCTAAGTTTGATTTTCCACCTGTTCCGATAGCTATCGGCATGGTATTGGGTCCGATTTTTGAAACAAACCTCAGAAATACACTAGCGCTTTCAGACGGTTCCCTGTCAATATTCTACACAAGACCCGTTAGTGTATTCCTGATAGTTATTGCGGTTGTATTGGTAGTATTAGTGAAAAAAAGGCAATAGGAAAGTGGAAAAAGAAGAAAAAAAAGATCATATTGGAGACTAAATGATTTATGACAGCAAATTGGTAGGGAGGAATATGAAAAACAAGTGATATTCATCATGGTAGATACCCAGCGTACAGACATGCTGGGCTGCTATGGTAATGATGATATGATAACACCCAACATTGATAAATTGGCAGACAAAGGTTTGAGATACACCAAAGCTCAGACGACAACTCCTGTGTGCGCGCCGGCAAGAAGTGCGATATTCACAGGTTTGTACCCCCATTCCAATGGTGTCATCACCAATAGTGTTGCCATGGGTGACAATATCAAGACCATCGGTCAGCGACTGACGGACAATGGTATCCATTGTGGCTATGTTGGAAAATGGCACCTTGACGGAAGTGACTATTTCGGTAACGGCTTTTGCCCTGATGGATGGGACCCTGATTACTGGTATGACATGAGAACTTACCTGGGTGAACTGACGGAAGAGCAGCGTAGAAAGTCGAGAAAGAGCAAGACCTCCTTCGATGAAGCGTTTCCCGAGGAATTGATGTATGCTCATAGGTGTTCCAACAAAGCAATCGAGTTCCTGGAGAACTATGGCGATGAGAGTTTCTTCCTCAGCCTTTCCTATGATGAGCCTCATGGACCTTGTCTCTGTCCGGCACCGTATAACAGGATGTATGATGGCTATAAGATGCCTCACAGCGAGAACTATGAAGATGACCTGCAGGACAAAACCCTGATGCAGCGACTATGGTCAGGTCCGGATATGGAGAAGTCTGCTGAGGAACTCAATACATCTTCAGATCATTTGTCATTATTCCTTGGCTGCAATTCTTATGTGGACAGTGAAATAGGAAAGGTTCTGAATGCAATCGAGGCTCGCTGTCCTGATGCGATGGTTATCTACACTTCGGACCATGGTGATATGCTTAAGAATCATAAGCTCAACTCCAAGAACTGCTCTGTATATAAGGAAGTGCAGAATATCCCTTTGATCATAAAGGGAGGTGCCAAAGGGATTAATGATGATCCTGCCAGTCATATTGATCTTGTCCCAACCATCATGGATTATCTTGATGTACCGATTCCCAAACAGCTTCAAGGTAAGAGCATGATGCCGCAAATCCTTGATGGTACGACAAAAATCAATGATTATGTTTTCTCGGAATTTGCGAGATTTGAGTTGATCCAGGATGGCAACTGTGGCTTTCAACCGATGAGATCCGTCTATGATGGCAGATATAAGCTGGCAGTCAATCTTCTTGATTCGGATGAACTATATGATACTTATGAAGATCCCGAAGAGATTTATAATCTGATACATAATGAGAATTACATCGAGGTCAGAAATAATCTGCATGATGTGTTGTTGGATTTCATGGATACGACACGAGATATATTCAGAGGTTATCAGTGGGCCTGCAGGCCATGGCGTCCGGAGCTTACACCATCGAAAAACATGGCCGGATATGTAAGGCAAAGCGAAAACGAGGAATACGAGCCAAGGCAACTGAATTATGATACAGGACTTCCTATGGAAACCGCCGTAAGGAAGAAAATGATAGGAGCTGACAAGAAGTAATTAATATGAATTGGAAGTGATCTTGTGACACTGAAAGAAATTGCAGAAATGGCAAATGTCTCGGTATCGACAGTATCTCGAGTGTTGAATTCAAATGATCCGGATTTTGCCACAAAAGAAGTGAGAGACAGAATATGGGAAATCGCCCGCAAGACAAGATACCATCCCAACATTGCTGCGCAGCAGCTGCGTATTGGTGAAAAACAAGAGGCGAAGGAAGTCACAAAAACCATATGCACTGTCTATGGCTACGCAAAAGGTGCGGCAGATAATCCATACTATTCAGAGATTGCCAGAGCAGTTAAACGAGAAGCCCTTAAATATGGATATGTAGTTGAAGCAGCATACTCCGCATATGACGACCAATATAAGACCAAAGCTGATGAGCTTATGCTCAGTTCTGCAAGAGGTGCTGTTGTCATCGGTCGTGTTACAGAGGAGCTTAGGCGGGAGCTGGAAAAGAAGTTCAAGTATCTGGTCTATACCCGTTTGTATGACATTGATTTTCAGTATGATCAGGTGATTTGTGACGGCCGTTCAGCGACAAAGAGGCCATTAAGTATTTGTATGATTTGGGACATCGCAGAATCGGTTATATTGGCAGCATAAGACAGGCGTTCAGGTATAATGCCTATTGCAATGAGATGAAGGAGTTAAATCTTTCCATCGAAAGGAGTGCTGTCTATTCATGCCCAATGGATACCAGGAGCGGCTATAAGGTTGCTGATGATATCGTGAAGAACGATAAAGAGATGCCTACTGCGTTCTTCTGTGCGAATGATATTCTGGCTATAGCCGTAATCAAACGCATGTCTGAACTGAAAGTGGACATCCCCAAAGATATTTCTATTATCAGTTTGGGGAATACTGAACTTGCCCAATACATCACACCAATGCTGACGAGCGTTGAAATACCCTTCTACTATATGGGTAAATCAGCTGCAAAGCTTCTGATTGATCGGCTTGAAAATGGAAGGGATATACCAACAAGGGTAGAACTGCCCTACAACATGGTGATCCGTGAATCAGTCGCACCACCTATTTGATTGAGAAAAAAAGTATCAGTGAGTATATGGTTAGTATCGGTTGAAAGACATCTGTCAACCGTTATTAATTATGCAAAATCTATCGGTATTGATGATGATAAGCTTAGATTATGGAAGGAGATTGTATCAGGTTTTTGTTGATAAACTTGATATATGACTTTGAATATGGATTTGAAAGCATTGAAAAAAGAAGTGTACGAACAGAATCTCGAGTTGGTCTCGAGAGGACTGGTCATCTATACATGGGGCAACGTCAGTGCCATTGACCGCGAGAACAATCTCGTGGTCATCAAGCCGAAAGGTCTTGAATACGATGACCTGACAGCCGACGACATGTCCGTCGTCGACATGGACGGCAACCTGATCGAAGGCCTGCTGCCTTCCGTGGACCTGGATATCCATCTGGAGATCTACAAGGCCTTCCCGGAAGTCGGCGGCATCGCCCATACCCACAGCACATGGGCGACGGCCTGGGCTCAGGCCTGCAAGGGTATCCCCGTCATGGGAACCACCCATGCGGACCACTTCTACGGAGAAGTGCCCTGCGTCCGTCAGCTGACACCTGAAGAGGTGGACGGTGAGTACGAGAAGAACCTCGGTCTGATCATCGCTGAAACCTTCAAGGGCAGAAACCCCCTTGAAATGGGAGCCGTCCTGGCACCGGGACACGGTCCGTTCACCTGGGGCAAGGATGCCAAGGCATCCGTCGAACACAGTGTCATTCTCGAAGAGATGGCGAAGATGGCCAAGCTTTCCATGGACATCAACGGTGGTGCGGCGCCAATGCTTCCGGATTACATGACCACCAAGCATTACACAAGAAAATACGGAGCTGATGCATACTTCTATCAGGAAAAGTAGGCATGGAAAGTAGGTTGAATATGAAGAAATCGGTATCGCTTTCTTTGTTTCAGGCCAGCGAAACCGCTCCTGTGCTCTTCATGGGGGATATTGAACGCAATATCCCACTGATTAAAGACATGGGATATGACGGAGTGGACCTTTTCGTGCTGGAGCCTGAAGCGGAAGTGAGCAAACAAGCATTGAGAGTATTGAAGAAGAACGGCCTCGGAGTCGGTGTGGTGATGCCGGCGGCCCTTGCCGGTGAAGGCCTTTTCCTCGGTCATAAGGATCCGGAGATCCGGGAGACGATCGTGCCCCGAATGATTGAGATCATGCAGTACGCTTCCGAAGTCGGAGGGATGGTATCCCTGGGACTGGTTAGGGGAAGCGTGGAAGGCGACGACACCGTCGACGCGCTGCTAGATAGGTTCACCGACACGGTGGGCAAGCTGATGCCCGCATCCAAGAAGTACGGTGTTGACCTGGTGGTGGAACCGATCAACCGCTACGAGATCAACACGCTGTGCTCAAGCATCGAGGCCTATGAATACATCGAGAAGTCAGGTCTGGACCTGTATCTGATGCTGGATACCTTCCACATGAATATCGAGGATGTATCCATCGAAGCGAGCCTGAGGACCTGCGCGGACAGGATCAGGCACATCCATTTCCTGGATTCCAACCGTTTGGCTCCGGGTATGGGGCATCTGGACATGAAGGGAATCTATGGGATTTTACAGGACATCGGCTATGACGGCTACCTGTGTCTGGAAGCATTGGCAAAGCCAACAACCGAAATCTGCGCTTCCAAGGGAATGGAATTCTTTAACAGTATCGGTTTGGTTTAATGGAGGATTGAAATGAATAGTGAATTGAAGAGTAGAATAGAAGCATTTGCAACAGAACTGCGTATCACGGAAATGGACATGTTCGGCCACCTCGGTTTCGGACATGTGGGTGGAACCCTGTCGGCGACGGACCTGATTGCGGTCCTCTACGAGGGCGTCATGAAGTACGACCCGAAGAATCCGAAGCTTGCGGACCGTGACCGTTTCGTCTCATCCAAGGGACATGCGGGCCCGGGTATCTATTCCGCCCTGGCGCTCAAGGGATTCATCCCGATGGACTGGATCTACACGCTGAACAAGGGCGGGACCAACCTGCCGAGTCACTGCGACATGACGAAGACCCCGGGCATCGACATGACCACCGGCTCTCTCGGACAGGGCGTCTCCGCAGCACAGGGGATAGCCATGGCAGTGATGGACAAGGACTGCCACGTCTACCTGCTGATGGGCGACGGCGAATGCCAGGAAGGTCAGGTATGGGAAATGGCCATGTCAGCAGCCAACTACAGGCTGGACAACCTGATCGCCTTCGTGGACTACAATCATAAGCAGCTGGACGGTACGACCGATGATATCCTCGACCTTGGAGCCATCCATGAGAAGTTTGAGGTCTTCGGATGGTATGCACAGGAAATCGACGGACATGATGTGGAAGCGATCTACGAGGCGATTGAAAATGCGAAGACGAACAACAACGGAAAACCTTCCGTCATCGTCATGGAGACGCTCAAGGGAAAAGGTGTGACGTGGATCGAGGAAACCGAATTCAACCATCACATCATGGTTTCCAGGGAACAGGCGGATGAAGCCATCGCGGCACTGAGAGGATAATTGGAGGTTTGAACATGTTTAAGAACGTATATAACGGTGAAATGGATATAGAGATACCAAAGGCGGTTTATCCCAGAGTGATGGCAGAACTGATGGAACAGGACAAAGATGTGGTTTATCTGGATGCGGACCTGATGAACTCCATCGGATGTACCGGATTGCCGGGAAGTATCCCGGTCAGGCATTTGACGTCGGCGTGCAGGAAGCGAACATGGCCTGTATGGCGGCAGGCATGAGTGCGGAAGGCAAGATTCCCTACATCCATACCTTCGGCATCTTCGCTTCGAGACGGATCTATGACCAGGTGTTCCTGTCCGTGGCCTATGCGAAGAACAACGTCAGAGTTATCGGAAGCGACCCGGGTGTGACGGCAGCCTACAACGGTGGTACGCACATGCCGTTCGAGGACATCGCCCTGTACCGTGCGATTCCGGATGCGGTGATCTTCGATATCGTGGATTCGGTGCAGTTCGAGAAGGTCCTGAGACTGACCAAGGACGTTCACGGTCTGACCTATATCCGGACGATGCGAAAGAGTTCCGTCAAGGTGTACGGCGAGGACAGCGAGTTCGAGATCGGCAAGGCGAACGTCCTGACGGAAGGCAAGGATGCGACCATCGTAGCTAGCGGCATCATGGTGGCGGTATCCCTGAAAGCGGCTGAAATGCTTGCGGAGGAAGGCATCACTGCTGAAGTCATCGATCCTGTGACCATCAAGCCCTTGGATGCTGAGACGATCGTCGCATCGGCAGCCAAGACCGGGGCTGTGGTGACGGCTGAAAACGCCAACATCAACGGCGGATTGGGTGATGCGGTGGCATCCGTACTCGGATGCGAGTGCCCGACACCGATGCGTAAGGTGGCTGTGGATGATGAGTTCGGTGAAGTGGGTACGGAAGCGTATCTCAGGGAGCGGTTCAAGCTCACACCGGAAGAAGTCGTTGCGAAGGTCAAAGAAGTGATGGAGATGAAAAGTAAAGATTTGGCTTCAGTATAAGAAAGGGAAGATATGAAACATATTTTTGTGAATTTCAAACGTTTTGACATACCAAAACCACTGGGTGGTGTCAATAGCCTTGCGCCCGTAGATGAATGGGCAAGAACTATCATCGGTGGAGTTGGCCAGGGACTGGAGAGATACAAGAATGAAGGTGTAGAGTTTGCCATGTATTTTCCGGAGGCACATCTCATTCACGCAGTGACCAGTCTAGAAGAAGAGACATTGTTGGAGATCGGCTGCCAAGGGGTATACAGAGGTGATACATCAGTGGGTGGTAATTTCGGTGCATTTACAACGAATCTTACCGCGAATGCGGCTGCATCTGTTGGATGTACGACAACCATTATAGGACACTGCGAGGAACGTAAAGACAAGACGGAGATCCTTGCTGAAGCAGGGGTGACGGACAGCGCGGCAGTCAACCGATTGCTGAACAAGTCGGTGAAATGTGCGGTTGAAGCAGGCCTGAAAGTGTTGTATTGCATTGGAGAAAAGGCCGAAGAACAGGAACGATGGCAGGAAGTGCTTAGAGAGCAGATTGAAATCGGCCTGGAAGATGCGGATATGAGCAAAGTATGCATCGCCTATGAACCGGTATGGGCCATCGGGCCAGGCAAGACGCCACCGGATAAGGAATACATCACGAAAATAGCTAAGTATGTGAAGGAAATCACCGGAGGCATCGATGTGGTCTATGGCGGTGGGTTGAAACAGGCAAACGCTGAGATGCTGGCGTCCATCGATGAAATTGATGGTGGATTGATTGCACTGACAAGGTTTACCGGTGACATCGGTTTCTATCCGGAGGAATATCTTGAAATCGTGGATTTATATTTGAATTACGAAAAATAATATTGTCAGCTTTTGGTTTGGTGGCTCGAATCAAAGCTTAACACAGTATGATTTTAGCGGCATTGAAGTTTATAGTATGAGTTAGGAGGTAGCAATGAAAGTAGATTTTGAATACGGCCAAGGCCTGATGAGTGCAGAGTTGCCCGACGACAGAACCGATGTGTTCATACCCGGAGTGACGGTAGCGGATCCTGAGTGCATCCCCGCCGACAGAATAATTGAGGAGACAAGAAAATCCATCCTGAATCCCATCGGCATGGAGCCGATCAGCGAACTGGTTCAAGAAGGTTCCAAGGTCACCATCATCTTCCCGGACCGCGTCAAGGGCGGTTTCCAGGATGACTCTCATAGAAAGACATCCATTCCGATCATCCTTGAAGAATGCTTCAAGGCAGGGGTGAAAAAGAAGATATCCTTCTGATCTGTTCCAACGGGCTTCACAGGAAGAACACGAAGAAGGAGATCAAGGCCATCCTCGGCGACAAGGTCTTCAACGATTACTGGCACAGCAACCAAATCATCAACCACGACTCGGAGGACTACGACAACCTGGTGGACCTCGGCGTCGATGAGATCGACAATCCGGTCATCATGAGCAAGCAGGTCTTCGACTCCGACCTGGCTGTCTTCATCGGCCATACCCTGGGCAACCCCTATGGCGGTTATTCGGGCGGCTACAAGCATTCCGCAACGGGCATCACCCACTGGAAGTCCATTGCGTCCCACCATGCACCCCACGTCATGCACCGCGACGACTTCACACCGGTCAACTCCGAATCCCTCATGAGACGGAAGTTCGACACCATCTCCATGCGGATGGAGGAGGCCACGGGCAGGAAGTTCTTCATGTGTGACGCGGTCCTTGACTCCAAGGGCCGTCAGATCGCCGTCTTCTCCGGCTATGCTAAGGAGATGCAGCCGGTATCCTGGGAAGTGGCGGACAAGCGCACCTACGTGCCGTTCTGCGAAGAGGAGAAATACGACGTCATGGTCTTCGGTATGCCTCAGAATTTCCACTACGGCAACGGCATGGGCACCAATCCGATTTTCATGATGCAGGCGGCATCCGCACAGATGATCCGCCACAAGCGTGTCATGAAGGACAACTGTGTCATGATCTTCGCCTCTATCTGCAACGGATACTTCCACGATCAGGAGTTCCCGAGCTATCGTGAGACCTATGAGCTCTTCCAGCAGGATTATCACAACCAGCTGCCGGATATGGCCGAGCACGGTGAGTGCTTTGCCATGAAGAAGGAGTACACAGATCTGTATCGATTCAACTATGCCTATCACCCGTTCCACGCCTTCTCCATGATGAGCTGTGGACATCTGGCGGAGAAACATACCAATGCTGTGTACTGTGTCGGCGCCTATGAGCCTGGCTTTGCCAGAGGCATGGGGCTCAAGACGAGAGCGACCATCGAGGAAGCCCTGGAGGATGCGAAGAAGTATGTCGGAGGCAATCCGAAGATCCTTGCGTTGCCACTGACTTTCAAGACAGCAGCCGTGCATCTTTGCATGAAATAACTTTAAATCAGTCCTCTTGAAGTATTGGATTCAATGGAAAGGAGCAAAGTTATGAATAAGATCATTGTAGCGGTTGACGGTTCAGAGCATTCCATGAGAGCGGTTGCAAAAGCAAAAGAAATAGGTAAAGCTTTGGATAGCACCATCATCCTTGTCAATGTAGTGGAATTCATGCATCATTTAACAGAAAATGTGATGGTTGATGAAACTGCGATAAAGGAAGAACAAAAAGAAAGAGATGGGATGAAGAAACGACATGAGGCTTTGCTGGTAAAGACCAAGTCAGCTTTGGAAGAACTCGGTGATAAGGTGCAAACCGAGTTGCTGGAAGGGAATCCGGCGCATGAGTTGATTAAATACATCGAGTCCAGCGATGCAGACCTTGTCATCCTCGGATCCCATGGTGTAAAAGGGCTTGGACGGTTCATGCTGGGAAGTGTGGTCAGCAAGGTGATTCATCATGTGGATAAGTCAGTACTGATCGTAAGATAGTTATCCGCTCCTTCTCACCAATCTGAGAGCAAATAGAATGAGGACACCGACCAGCAGATTCAGCGCTGATATCCTATACCGCTGAAAGAAACTGAAAAGTGAACGACAGATAAAGACCAGAATACTTTGGTAGACCGATGTGGTGAAAGCCGCTCCGTGACCGATGAGTACCTGGTCTTTTTTGGTGTAGTTATTTCTCTTGAAATGGCATATAATGATAAGAGTATTCAAGGAAAAAATGATATCATATCATATAAAAACAAGGAGGAGCAGTAATGAAACCGTTGACAATCGTAGCAAAAATCACAGCAAAAGAGGACGCAGTAGAATTGGTGAAGGCAGAACTGATGAAGTTGATTGAACCCACGCTTAAGGAAGAGGGATGTATCCAGTATGATCTGCATCAGGACAATGATGATCCCAAGGTGTTCCTTTTCTTCGAAAACTGGAAGAACAGGGACCTCTGGCAGCAACACATGCAGTCAGATCATTTGAAGGCCGCTTCAGAAGTCTTTGACAATGCGGTAGAGACCATGGAAGTGAATGAAATGACAATGGTGTAATAACGTCAGTATAGTGATTATTAGGTTGGTGAAGATCATATGGAATTGGATATCGTACGTTTAAGCAGGATGGATTACGAGAAGGCCCTCGCGATCCAACAGGATATTTTTAGGGAAGTCATGGAAGGAAATCGACCGGATACCCTGTTGCTCGTTGAGCACGATCCAGTTGTCACCTTTGGCATCCGCGGAAAGTCGGAACACGTGCTGATGGCAGAGAGTGCCTTGGCAAGGCAGGGTGTCAAGCTGTGCAAGGTTCGGCGCGGCGGTGATGTGACCTATCATGGACCGGGGCAGCTGGTTGCCTATCCGGTCATTCATCTTCGAAGGAATGGCCTGAAGGTGAAAGACTATGTAGACGGTCTTCAGAACATACTGCTTAATGTTCTTGCAGATCAATATGGCTTGGCGTGTGTAAAGAATACCGGCCATTACACCGGTGTCTGGATCGGAGAGAGGAAAATAGCCGCTATCGGCATTGAAATCAAGCGTGGTGTCACGATGCACGGCTTTGCCTTCAATGTCAATACCGATCTGGAGCATTTCAAATGGATTGTTCCCTGCGGCATCATGGATAAAGGGGTGACTTCCATTGCCGAAGAACTGGGTCATGAAGTCGATATGAAAGCTGTGGAGCGGCAGGTGATCAACTATTACTGCAGGGAATTTGATGCAGTTGTTAGAAAGGATACGATATGGCCACAAGAAGAAAGCCGGAATGGTTAAGAGCGAAGCTGTATTCGACAAATAAGGGGATGGACGTCGAGAAGCTTCTGAAGAAGCTTGAGCTGAATACGGTCTGCAGCGCTGCCAGATGTCCGAATCTCGGTGAGTGCTTCGGAAGAAGGACTGCGACCTTCATGATTCTCGGTAGAGTCTGCACCAGAAACTGCAGATTCTGTAATATTGAGTCGGGTGAAATGGAGAAGGTGAATCCCCAGGAGCCCGAGAACATTGCCGAAGCGGTGGAAAAACTGGATTTGAAGCATGTGGTGATCACCTCGGTGACAAGGGATGATCTTGAAGATGGCGGTGCATCCCATTTTGCGGATGTCATCAGAGCTATCAGGAAGAAGAAGGAAGAGGTGACCATCGAGGTTCTGATTCCGGACTTTATGGGGAGTGAGAAGGCGCTGGTAACCGTGATCGAAGCAGAGCCTGATATCATCAATCATAATGTTGAGACGATCGAGAGGCTTTATAGTGACCTTCGGCCGATGGCGGATTATGGTCAGTCGCTGAAAGTACTGGAAAACGTGAAGCGGTTGAGCAGTGGTATCACGGAGAAAGCCATCCTCAGCAAATCGGGGATGATGGTCGGCGTCGGAGAGACGGAGGAAGAAGTGATTCGGGTGATGAAAGACCTTAGGAATGTGGATTGCGATTGCCTGACAATCGGCCAGTATCTTCAGCCTTCAAAGAGACATCACCCGGTCCATGACTATATCCATCCGGATGTTTTTGAGCGTTATAAGGCGGTTGCCCTCGAGCTTGGATTCAAATCTGTTGCGTCGGGGCCGTTGGTGAGGAGCTCCTATATGGCGGATGAGTCCTATCACGAGATGGCGGATTGATCGGCTTGTGCCAGCCAGAAGGGCGGAGTGCCATCAGCAATTATGAGTGCACAAGGGTGCGTAAAGAAGATAATGAAGTAATAATACCCATGAGAAGATAAGAATCAAGGGTAAAACAGGAAATATCATCAGAAAATGATAATCATTATCATTGACAACGGTCGTAATATGATTCATAATAGAAGTAGAAGCTTATGCTTATTTCATCTATTAGGAGTGATGTTTATGATAAAAGAAACAATGATACATAAATCAATGATATCTGATGATACCAAGATGGGTCTTATGGGCAGGTGTGTTACTGAGCGCTGGACGGATGCGGAAGCATTCGATATAAAAACCCATATAAACCTACCCCATGAAGAAGCTGTCGAAGATGCCAAGAAATGGTGTGAAGACAACGAACTTTAAGGGGTCAGACCCCATGAACAAATTGTGAACAGACAAGTGCGTCGGTAAGAAGCCAATGCACTTGTTTTTTTTGTGTTGACATTTATGAGGGATTGAAGGTATGATGCAAGAAAGAAGTTATATGCAAAAGGAGACAGATTTCAAGACGACAGCATCGTTTTGATCTATACGGGTAATTATGAATATGAGTCATACATACGAAGACCAGACCATCGATTTTCAGGTCATCTTCAAAAAAAGAAAAACCATGGGCATCTATGTGGATGTCTATGGCAACATTGAGCTACGGGTTCCGAGAGAAACGACTATGGAAGCGGTCACCGCCCTGGTGGAGAAGAAATGGTCCTGGATCATCACCAAACATACAGAAATGAAGGAACGGACCAAAGGTTTCAGGGAAAAGGAATACGTGGAAGGCGAGACTTTCCTGTATCTCGGTGAGAGCTTTCCGATCCGCATCGTCGAGGATGAAGCGCATACGAAGGAAGAAGTGGTCTTTCGGGACGGCGAACTGGTGATCACCGTCAGGTTCATGACGATGAAAAAGCCAAAAAGCTATTGACCAGGTTCTACAAAAAACAGTGCAAGAAGCTGGTGGAGAGCAGGATTAGGCTGTATCAACAAAACTTCAAGACGAAACCGAATCCATCAAGATATCCGGCAACAAGAAGACCTGGGGCACATGCAACTCGTTGAGGGAGATGACCTTCAACTGGAAGCTGGCCATGGCGCCCATGGAAGTGGTGGATTATGTGGTGGTCCATGAGATGTGTCATATGGTGCATATGAATCATGACCGTTCTTTCTGGAGGTTGGTGGGTAAGCATATACCGGATTACGAGGAACGCCAGGATTGGTTGAAGCAATCCCACTGGAAGATGGTTGTTTAGTGAAGTGTGGAGGACGCTATGTGGACTAAGTTGATATTGATCGTGTTGGTACAGCTCATCTATGTGCCGCTGTTGACGCTTCGGACAGTGATGATGGTCAAGAACCTGAAGATGTTGACAGCATTGTTTGGATTTCTGGAAGCATTCGTTTATGTTTTCGGACTCGCAATGGTGTTATCCGGTGACAGGAGCATTACTGAAATGGTCGTGTATGCCATCGGCTATGCATTAGGTATGTTTGCAGGTGTCTATATCGAGCAGAAGCTGGCCATCGGCTTTGTGTCTGTGCATGTGAACATTCTTCACAACAACAGCGAGATGGTGGCCAAACTGAGAAAGACTGGATTCGGAGTGACAGTCTTTGAGGGATCGGGCAAGGATAGCGAACGGTTCCGTATGGATATACTCGCAAGGAGGCGGAGTGAGAAGGCGTTATATAAGATCATCAATGATTTTGAGCCGAATGCTTTCATACTGGCTTATGAACCGAAGACTTTCAAAGGCGGGTATTTGACACAGCTGATGCGCAAGAGGGCTATGAACAGGAAGCAGGTGGGAGCTGTTCAAAGCGCATCGTCTGACAGTGAGTCTGTTTTTCAGGAGACTGTTTCAGAAATCAAGACGGAGTTGGGTGAGCTGCAGAAGATTTGGAATAAGCCATGATATAGATAGTACAGAATGACAGATAGAGAGGTAAAGGATGAAAGAGATACTGAGTAACATCGATGATGCAACGATGCAGAAACTGTTGAAAGATCAGCAGGATGAAATTAATGCTCATCATATTTACTTGAAGATCGCGAATATCATCAAAGATAAATACAATGCCAATATTGTACGGCAAGTGGCAAATGATGAGCTAAAGCACTACAACCGTTTGATGGAGATGACGGGTAAGGAATTGAAACCTCAAAAAGTGAGGGTGGCCGTTGCTTGCTGGATGACCCGGATTCTAGGCATCACTTTGGCATCAAGCTATTGGAACGTGGCGAGAGTCAGGCGATAGACGATTACAGCGAGGTGAGTGACAAGTTTACCTTCATCAATGACATCGTTCAAGATGAGGAACGCCATGAGGATGAACTCATTAATATGATTGACGAGGAACGGTTGAATTATATGGGTTCTGTGGTCCTAGGTCTGAATGACGCTCTTGTGGAGCTGACCGGTGCGCTGGCAGGCTATACCTTTGCGTTCCAGGATACAAGACTGATAGCCCTAACCGGTCTGATAACCGGCATCAGTGCTTCATTTTCCATGGCGGCCAGCGAGTATTTATCTACACGTCAAGAGGGTGGGGATGATGCATTGAAATCCTCGCTGTATACCGGAATGGCTTATATCTTCACGGTTTTCTTCCTGGTGCTGCCTTTCATGCTGATCGGCAATCCGTTCATCAGTCTGGGAGTCACTCTGACTGTGGCGGTTCTGATCATATTCCTGTTCAATTATTACATTTCTGTTGCCAAGGATTATTATTTCAGGAAACGGTTCTTTGAAATGGCTGCCATATCCTTAGGCGTTGCCGGAATCTCATTCCTGATCGGTGTGCTTGTGAAGCAGTTCATCGGCGTTGAAGTTTAGAGTATTTCAGTTTCGACTTTGAAAGGCAGGCGACGGATATGAAGAGCATATCAGCAGCAGAAAAAACGGCCATGACAAGAGCCATGGAAATGACATTCCCAAAATCGCAGAGACTCTATGAAGATGAGATATCATACTTGTTTTTAACCAGATTCAACAAGATGTTCATCCAGATGATGAAGACTGAACGAGGACGCAGGTGGATGCTCGGCATTTCTGAAAAGGCAGGAGAAGGCGTCTACGGAGGCATCATCAGCCGCACCAGGTATATGGATGATATCTTGGTGGATGCTGTTGATGATAAGTTTGACGCAGTCGTGAATCTGGGTGGAGGATTCGATTCGAGGTGTGTACGATTCGACATGGGAGATATTCCATATTTTCACATGGATCAGCTAAGAGCAACTAAGGATTTCATGAAAATGATGAAGAAACTTCCGTCAGGTACACCATCCAATGTCAGATTCGTACCGATTGATTTTGACAGGCAGAACATTGCTGAAGTGTTGATGAATGCTGGGTTTGACAGATCCATGCGGACGCTCTTCCTATGGGAAGGGGTGACCCAGTACATCAGCGAGGATGCGATGTCCGGGACGCTGGACTACATCGCGTCAACCGCCAAAGGGAGCAAAGTCGTATTCACATATGTGCTCAAGGCATTGTTGGATAACCCCTCTTCATTCCCTAAATATGAAAGAATCGTCAAACAGGTGAAGACCATCGGTTACGAATGGGTTACAGGCATCGATCCGGATAATATTGCAGACCTGCTCGAAAAACACGGCCTGACACTGATTGAAGATGTGGGAGCCAAGGAGCATCAGGAAAGATATTTCAAACCGATTGGCAGAGAGATGACGGTCATGCCGATTGAAAGGATTGCGCTTGCAAAAGTATAGGCAGGGTCAGGAAAGTCCTAGGACTTTCCTGACCCGTCCCAGAAGGAGGTCAATATGAGCTATCACTTTAACCTAACGGGTGTATCATTGAAGGAGTACAAGGAGATTCTTGAGACGAAGTACCTGATTCCAAGCATGCGGGTGCTGCTTGAGGATATCGACAGGAACTTTGACTTGATTGAAGCACAGGGTATCGAGACGATGGGGGCGCTTTACAAGAGCCTGAAGACCAAGAAAAAAGCGGAAGAACTGGCGGAAACGGCGGGAATTGATGCTGACTATATGATAGTTCTTAGACGGTCCGTTTCCAGTTACAAGGGAGCGCTGAGGAAGCTTGTGGAATATCCGCTTATTCAGGGAGAGCTTGAGAACAGACTGAATGAACTGGGATTGAAGACTTCAAAGGACTTGTATGAGTTCCTTGGTGAAACCGGGGAAAAGGAATCGATGACATCCCTGAATGCTTCTGAGGAAATCATTCAGCAGCTTACCGGGCTAATGGATGTTACAAGGCTGAGATATGTCAGTCCGCTTTTGCCACAGCATTGGCAGCTTGCGGCTATGACAGTGTAACGAAGGTTGCAGGTGCTGAGGTGTCTGACCTGTATGACGCCATCACCAGGATAAATGATGAAAAGAAAATATACAAAGGGAATATCGGTCTGAAAGATGTGCAGTTTCTAGTGGAGGATGCAGGTGTCTTTCTGAAGTATGATACACCATAGGGTGTACTGGGAATCTTGGAATCATGACAGCAAATAAGCCCAAGGGATTGAATCAACAATCTCTCGGGCTTTCATTCATCAAGTGCTGTATATTTGCTGATGCCTATTCTTTTGGCAGTTCGTAGTCTAAACTCCAGCCGATACCGAACTTGTCCACCAAGGATCCATAGACTGCGTTCCAGAACATGGTGTCTACAGGCATCTTCACAGTTCCGCCTGCAGCCAGCTTGTCAAACGCGATTCTGAGCGCATCTTCGCTGTCATAGGCGATGTTGATTTCTATCTGGTCACCTTGGGTGACATCCATTCCAGGGAACGTATCTGAGAGATACAGGAGTTCGCCGTTGACAGATAGGCTAGCATGAAGGACTTTATCCATATAATCTTCGGGGATCGGCGGCATGTCATCGGAAGCCGGAGCTTCATTAAAACGCATGATTGTTTGGATTTCGCCTCCCAATATATCAGCATAGAAATTTATGGCTTCTTCAGCATTTCCGTTAAAACTTAAATAAGGTACAAACTTCATAGGTTACCTCCTTGCTGATTCCGAAAAATAACTACACTTCATTATAGCATATAAATGAGAATGATTCTACTTATCGAAAGGGCCTTGTTTAGTCAATTATGACTAACAGTGACATAGGTAATTATTAGGAAATGATTCGGATGGATGATGAATAAGACAGAAGAAGGGAGCCATATGGAGAATTTGATTATTAGACAAGAACAGCAAAAGGATTATAACAGTGTTTTCAGGGTGGTCAAGGAAGCTTTCCGCAATGCACCACACGCGGATGGTGACGAGCAGGATCTGGTGGAAAGACTTAGAAAAACAGATGCATTCGTTCCGGAGCTTTCACTGGTTGCAGAGATTGATGACGTCATTGTCGGGCATATCATGTTCACGAAGATGACTGTAGATGACCGGACTATCCTGGTCCTCGCTCCTCTAGCTGTAGCTCCTGAGTATCAGCGTATGGGAATCGGCGGAAGACTGATTGAGGAAGGTCATAGGATTGCCAAGGATCTGGACTATGATGCAATCAACGTGGTCGGTCACGAAACGTATTATCCGAAGTTTGGTTACGAGGAAGCCTCTGATTATGACATCAAGGCTCCCTTTGATGTGCCTTCCAAGAACTTCATGATTCTGTTTTTGAAGGAAGCAGCCAAGGATTATCTAAAAGGTACGGTTGCCTATGATCCGTGTTTTTTTGATAAAAGCGGACATGAGTATTTTGATGATGAAAACAGGGTGGAAGAGTATATCGATATGTCAAAAGACTATGTTGGAACGTTGCTGATCAAGGTGCTTCATAAGTTCGTGCAGGAGAAGGCTTCCGTCTTGGAGCTTGGTATGGGTCCGGGCAAGGACTTGGTGCTGCTTTCTGAACGGTATAGAATGACAGGGACAGACAGCTCCGCTGTATTCGTCAATCGGTTCAAGAAGGAGCATCCGGATTTGATGTCCGGATGATGGATGCCGTGACACTGGATACGGATGACCGGTATGACTGTATCTACTCCAACAAGGTTTTACAGCATCTGACTGTGGATGAACTGGTCAGGTCTGTTGAAAACCAGTATGATCATCTCGCTGAAGGTGGATATGTCCAGCATAGTTTCTGGTACGGTGAAGGTGAGGAAGTGTATGATGGTCTCAGGTTTGTCTATTATGATGAAGATCAGTTGAAGAAGATATTCGGTGAACGGTTTGAAATTGTGGAGATTGAACGCTATCGTGAAGAGGAAGATGATGATTCCGTCTACATCGTTTGCAGGAAGAATGCCCGGTGAATTGAGAATCAGTCATCTGAAGAGCCCCATGCCCACGACGCCTACGAGGACGACACCGATATCTGCGCTCATATGGATGATATAGGAGGCAAAAAGGCTGTTGGTCTTGTGTGCGAAGTAGCTGAAGATCAGGCCTCCTAAAAACAACCCAAGTAAAGCCAGCGCCATTAAAGGCAAGGTGAACCATGTGGCGAAAATGGCTATGTGGTAGACGGCAAAAAGCAGTGCTGAAAATACGGCGCCAAACCAGGGTCGCTCTTTCAAGCCTAGGAAGATGAAGCCTCGAAAGAAGAATTCTTCGACGAAGGAATTGGCAAAGATCGTATAGAGGACTGGGAACAGAAAGACGGCTTTGTTGATTTTTGCCTGGCGATAAAGTCCTCTCTTATGACACTGACATCGATGAATGACTGTACTATGGCATAGGTGGCGATGATGACAATGATAACTGCAGCCGATGTCATCAGCATAAACTTGAGGTTCTTAAGAGTCATGTGAAACGGAATCCGCTGTTTGAGGAGATACCTGTTGATGAGAATAGGAACTGCCAGAAACAGAACGAGTTTCGTACCCAGAGAAATAAAATAGGAAGTCGATAAAACCTGTCCTATGATATAGAGCAGTAGAATCGAAATGAAACTGTATAGAATGATCGTTTTCTTCTTCATAGGGATTACCTCACAAATCCTTTTTACCGTTATTGGATTGGCTGATGCATGCATTGTATATATTAAGTCTATCATTCCAGTCAGGGAGGTTCATTAGAAACGGATTATTTTTGTTGAGAAATATGAGAGCACTTTGCTATACTGTTGTTATGACGTGATCGAATGGAGATATGAATGAGAATTACAATTGTTTCAGTTGGAAAAATAAAGGAAAAATACTTGAACGACGCCATCAAGGAATACAGCAAAAGGCTATCCTCCTACTGCAAGCTGACACATGTGGAAGTCAGCGACGAGAAGGCGCCAGAGACGCTCAGCGACAAAGAGGAGCAGATGATCAAGGAGAAGGAAGGGCAGAAGATCCTGGCCAAGATCAAAGACTCCCAGTATGTCTTCGCCCTTGACCTGTCAGGAAAGCAGAGGACCTCCGAGGAATTCTCAGCGGAGCTTGAGAAGCTGCCGGTGTATGGGAATGGAGATATTGTGTTTGTAATCGGGGGGAGCTTGGGCTGTCGAGGGATGTCATCAAAAGGAGCAATACTCAGATTTGCTTCAGCAAGATGACTTTTCCGCACCAGCTGATGAAGGTGATCCTGTTGGAGCAGGTTTACCGGGCTATGAGGATTATGAAGGGTGAACCGTATCATAAATAACAGTAAAAATATCGCAAAGCTAAGGTGGTTTTAAATTCTGCTACAGCTGTTGAACGAGTACTGTTTTATATAGCGTATTATCATCGTATTCTAATGATTCTCTAATTGACTGACCGTCGGTCAGTGGGATATAATGAACTCAGTTAATAACACCTGCCATGGTAAAGGAAATCATATGAGAATATCAAAAACTCCAGATGAAAGAAGAATAGAGATTATAGAAACTGCCAATCGTTTGTTCGAGGAACGGGGGTTCAACAACACAACCATTTCTGCGATTACAAAGGAAATGAATGTGGCCAAAGGAACCTTTTATTATTACTTCAGTTCCAAGGATGATGTCATTGAAGCCATTGTCAATCACGCTCTTAAAGATATTGTTGAGAAAGCCAATCTATTAGTACAGGCAAATGAACGAACACCACTGGACAAGCTAACAATGATCCTTGCCGGATCCCTGAACAGTGAGAAGACGGTCAAGGTTAGGGAGAAACTTCATAAACCAAACAACAGAGAACTGCATGAAAAGATGAATGTTGCATCCATCAAAGTACTAACGCCGATCATTGGTGAAATAATCCATCAGGGAAATGAAAATGATACCTTCCATGTAGCTGATGTGGAAGTGACTGTAGGTTTTCTTATGACAGGTATCCAGTTTTATCTGGATGAGGTCTTGTTCGGTTGGTCTGATAAGGAGATCAACAGTAAAAGAAAGGGTATGTTTACCATTATCGAAAGATGCCTTGGTATGAAGGAAGGCACACTGAAATAGGAGGTCAAAAAAATGAAATCGAATACATTATTATATAAGAATTATCATGGAAAACTGTTTTTTGCATTAAGTTTTATCATTACTTGGACGGCTGGCTTTACTTTGAGAATAATAGGAGTATATTGCTAGCATCTGCCTTTCATATTACAGTAAACTATGCTTCTGAGTTATTTAGTGCAAACCAGGTGAGTAAGACGATTCTTACCCTAGTGCTCATTGGGGTGGCGGCAGTTATTGTGACTAAGGACAAAGAATCTATTGTAGATAATCATAGTTTTGCGACAGAGCAATACTAAGAGTAGGCGATAATAGTATATGGGTTATCTTAGAGACAATGAGAACAATAAATATCAGTTGATTACTTTAAGATTTGGGTTGAAGCATTTCCAGATGTATGTGGACTGGATTGATGATACATTGAATTTCTTGAAGTCTTTTGAGGTGTAAGGATTAAGAGATGTCATTTTAGGACTGCGGTGGAAAAGAGATACTCTGTTATAATAATATATGTATAGGAAATGGAGGATGTCTAAATGAATAAAAAGAATATGGTAATCTATACAATTATATCTTATGTGTGGTCATACACATTTTGGTTAATCGCAATAATTATGGCTACGAGTAGCGAAATAGAAATATTTATTAACGAAGGGCTTGTCGAAGCTTTGTATACAAATGCACTTTCAGGAAAAATAGGGGTTTTGTCCCTTGTAACATTAGTAGCAGTTTTTGGACCACTAATTGCTTCAATCGCTTTATCCTTTATTGACAGTGACTTTAAAAAGGAATTTTTAAGCAGGATACATATATACAAAAAGGTCAAGTACTACCTAGTGGTAATTGCCATTTTTTTTGGCAATAGGATTTGTTCCTTCAGTACCTTTAATATTTATTGAAGGTTTTAGTTCTATACCATTTGCTAGGGCGCTGTTATACCTGTTAACATTCCTGGTGATTCAGTTATTAACATCAGGTACTGAGGAGTTTGGATGGCGAGGTTTTTTATTACCAGAGTTCTTAAAAGAAAATGATGTCTGGGATGCAAGCTTTAAGACTGGGATTATTTGGGCCTTATGGCATACACCAATTGTCTTATACATATTCTATTTACAAGGGATGCCAATCTTTGCTATGCTCTTCTCGTTTGCAGGATTTAGTGTTGGTATTGTGGCTATGTCAATTGTTCACAGTTACTTTCTTCTTAAAAACGAAAAGCGTTTTTGTTTTCAGTTTACTTACATGCAATGAGTAATACGATTCCATTAATTGCTGGATTATTGATTTTGGATTCTTACAAGACAGCAATATTTGCACAATTGCTGATTTGGCTTGTAGTGTATATAATAATGAAGAAAAAATCCAGATATCTTTCCCAAGAAGGTGAAAGATAAATCCTAATTCCATAAATTTTCTTAATGACTATTGTAAACCTATTATTGTTATTGTCAGTACGATTTGATTAAAAATGTTAGTTTAGTATCAAAAAATAGCAATTAGTGATGATTAAGATGTAACGATAGGAGTTCGATATGACAGACTACGTAGCCCAATTAACCAGAGAATATACTACCTTAGCAATTGTAGGCAGTAGCGCAAGAGGAACAGCTACACAATATAGCGACATTGATTTGATAATTGTTGGAGTTGAAGAGGAACATTGGATTCATCTGGATCATGGCAAGTACTATTCAGTGTCTATAGTTACCAAGAACAAAATGGAAGCATGTTTCCAAAGCTATGATGATCTCTCTGCCAATTTAATTGGACTGCAAACCATGGATATCCTAAGGGATGATGAAGGCTACTTGAATTCAATGAAATTAAGGGCTAAAGCATATGAATGGAGAGAAGGCTGGACCAATGAACGGACTAAGGACTTTAATGCATCTCTATTGTCATGGGGTGAAGAAGTGTTGAAGTCATTGAATGGTCTAATGAAAGGACATTCTGGTACGATGTTAGCTGGAATTTTCGGCTTGACCTATGGTTTGTTCAATATGATTAAACTGAAAGAAGGGCTATTACTTGCTTCTGAAAATGATCTTTATGAAACGGTTGTAGAAAAAATCAACCACCCTTACTTTACTTTCCTGGCAAGAAAGGCATTTGGGATAGATGCACATACGCTTGAAGAACGTACAAAAGCAGGATTGCATTTGATGGCATATATGGTAAATCAGTGGCAACCAATTATGAATGAGGAAGTATATGACTGGTACAAGAAACTGCTTAAAGACTATGAATATGATGTGGACTATACTGTTATATGATACCCCTCCTCCCCAGACTGTTTGTAATGATTCTGCAAATTACACACATAGAAACCGCCGAAGTTAATGCTATTTGAGAGTTAAGGAGTGACCATGAAAGTTAATTGGCTGACCAAGAACTTTATTGACAGAACAGCATATAACCTACATAGACCGATATTTTTACAGCACCGGAGTTGAGTGATAAACAACGGTCCAAGTATGCAAAAAAGGTTTAACAGGAAAGCAGAAAAGGTCGTTAGGCACCTTAGCAAGCCCTATAGACATAAGAAAAGCATTATGTACCTATTGTGGTTTGCATCCTTTAAGGCTACAAGCAGTAAGTACAAGGCATCGCTGCCTGCGGATTACAATAGCAAAACATCATCTTTCAATCCGCTCTTCTTTAAACGCATGAGAAAATCTTCTTCAGGCAGATTCAAGAAGGTTTCCCTAAACTCAAGAAGTGTTTTCTTTTCTATTCATATGACCTCACAATATTGTTTTATTCATTATGTCTCATTAACAGTATAGTCGTTTTTGTGGATTAAGCAATCAAAATTTGTCAGTAGACACACTAATCTTATGTGGTAGCTTTTGTTTACAGGATGAGAATGTTTCAGACAATTCACAATTCGGAAGAGACCAAGAACACGTATTTCGAATACAGGAAAATAATGCTTGACATTAACAGACTGATGGTCTATTATTAAAACATACCATCAGTCTGTTAATGAGGTGGGCACTGTTGATTGTCTTCAATATTTGATAAAGGGGTTTAATCAACCAATACTATTTAGCTTATCCATTTCGAAGGGAGGTAAGTGTATGGGAAGTATGACAACGCGAATATACTATTTTTCAGGAACTGGAAATTCACTTAATATTGCTCAAGATATGAGAAGGCAACTGGGTGATACTGAGCTTATTTCCATAAGCAAAATCCTTGAAACCGAAGAGGAGATTGTCATTGATGCAAAATGTGTTGGTTTCATCTTCCCTGTATATTTTGCCAATGTGCCTAGCATTGTAGAAAGATTCATGAATCGAGTTCGGTTCAAGAATTCAGACTATATTTTTGCAATTATGAATGGTGGAGGTCTTTTTGGAGTTGCTTTGAAGGAATTCGAAAAGAAGCTAAGGGAACAGGGTGGAACATTGAATGCAGGATTTGCAGTTAAGATGCCCGGGAACCATCCGAGTATAGCCAAGCTCTACAAATTCAACGAAGAGGAGATTTTCAGGAAAAAGCTTCAAAGAGTATCGGAAATCTCAGAGATCATCAAATGTCAACAAAGTAAAAAAGCAGAAACAAACTATGGAATACTAGGATATCTTCTTACACATGTTTTCTTCAAAAAACTCAAGAAGAAATCGGAACAAGGAAGACTGGATGAAGTTTACAGGGTGAATGATACCTGCGACAATTGCGGAATATGTGAGAGAATATGTCCTGTTCATAATATAGACTTGGATCATCATATTCCAACATGGAAGCATCAATGCGTCAACTGCGCTGCGTGTTATCATTTTTGTCCAAAAGAAGCTATAGAATTTGGAGATGAAACAATGAAGCGCTATAAGAATCCATTCATTGATATGAATGAATATACGGGTAGGTGAGAACGGATGGCACGCACGAAAAATGAACAGGAATATGCTCAAAAGAAGCAGAAAATACTGAATGATGCAATGAGATTACTCGCAGAAATTGGATATGAGGAGTTTTCTGTCAATAAAGTCATTACTACATCAGGATTAACTAAAGGGGCTTTTTTTCACTATTTTCGATCTAAGAAAGAACTACTTGATGGAATAGTAAAACAAATATTGGCACCAATGATGGAAGGCTTTCAGATAATTGCAGATCATCCTACAATGAATGCAAAAGAGAAAATGATGGAAATGTTCACGATGGCTGGAAATATGAAGATGCAAGACGAACAGAGGATGAGACTCATGGTCAACTTGCTTTATAAAGAGGAAAACCAGCTCATTCTCTATGAAATATCCAAAGAAATGCTAGAGTTAAACCTTCCGATATTTGAAAAAGTGATTACAGAAGGTAATAATGATGGATCTCTTCAGATTGGGAATATACATGGAACCGCCTTTATGTTATTGAACAACGTCATTTCCATTAATCAAGAGCTTGGAAGGATGATGTATGGCGCAAAAGCAGAACAGGCGAAATGGGAAAACCTCTATGACAAGATGATGCAAATGGAAAGCTATGCGAAAGAGATTTTTCAGTTTGATGAGGAAACCAATTTGTATAGTGGAAAGGTATATGAGATTATAAGGCAGCATTTATAATACTTTTAATATTGCATAAAACATATCGATACCGTTTGGTTTTGATAATGCACAGCGGATCCAACGAATCCACTGTGCATTTTATATTTACGTTTACTCACCTTTGAAGAACGTCAACAATGCTTCATTCACTTCTGTGTATTTCTCGACATTGATCAAATGACCGGATTCCAGTGTCAAGGTCTCTAGATTGGGAATTGCACTGGCGTACTCGATAGCATCATCCGGATCTCCGACCAATGCATCTTCGGTACCAAGGATCAATAGGGATTCAACAGTGACTTCTTCAAGTTCCTCTGATTTTAGAGTCACTGGTTGTTTCGTTCTTCCAAGAACACCTTTTAGAATAAGGGAAAAATAGTCTTCCAATTCATTCAGATTCTCGTTGTCACCTAAAGCCCAGTTGGTAATTGGACCGGCGAATAATTCGTATGGGAAGAAGGTATAAGACGTCATGATTGCAACTGTTTTTCCCACTTTTGTGGATATACCCATTGGTCCGATCATCGTGAGTTTGCTGATGTTATCAGGATAGAACCTGGCATAATTCATGGCGATGAATCCGCCATAGGAAGCGCCTGCAATTCGTGGTTTTTCAATACCCAGCTTCTGGAAAACGTCGTGATAAAGGTCAGCGACTTCCTGTTCTGTTTGTGGGTGATCATTAATATCCTTAAGACGACTTCTGTTGCCTTCGCCAAGGGTATCTATGCAGAATATATGGTAATCGTTGGCCAGTGCTTCTACATTGTTTTTCCAAGAGATGGCTCCAACAGAGGCTGCATGGAAGAGTACCACATCTTCTCTGTCTGGATTACCGCACTCGATGACATGGACCTGACCGTAATCGGTATCCACATACTGGGATGTATAGTCGATAGGCCAGTCTGAAAGCTCCCTATCATAGATTGCCATGAGTTTTGGCTCGATATCAGGTTTGTAATAGACGCTTTCTGCGTTTTTGTATACATTGATCTGCCTCATTACAGAGACAACAAGAGCAAGTATGATGACGACCACAGGAATGATATAATACATTTTCTTCATCCTTTCACCTCATTAATTGTAAAGTGCTTGATCCAATCAGCATATTGCTCTGTGCTGCCGTAACAAGTTGCATAAATGATTAAACCTTTCATATGCCCTCCTTAATAAACAAACGTTTGTTAGTAAATGGTTAAAAAATCAAGAATTTTTTTTCAGAATTCAAATGATTTTCCCATTATTGTTTTCCAGAAATAATTGATGTGATCCTTCATCTTGTTGATGACTTGTGATGTGTCGTTACCGAGGCTTAGCTGGACTGCGTATTCTTGTGTCAGTCCGTAGAGTGGATACTGATAAGTTCTAGCCAAGGTCATCGGGTCACCAGGCAGTTCATCACCACGGTTCCTTAAATGTTCAAACAGTTCATATGTGATCTGTACAGGAAGTTCTATGTAGTACTTCAGGATGATATTTCCGGCTTTGGCATTCTTGTACTGCTCGCTGGTCAGTAACTTCAGGATATCCAGATTCATGTCACTCGGTGTCTGTTGCTCCATGACCTTGATGCGGTTCACCCAAGCCGGCTTCCAGTTATCCTTGTCATATGCATCAATCAGCATTTGGCTTGATGGGATCTGTCTTCTTAAATCTTCTGCATGATGATCGAGTATCTCATCAAGAATCTCTTTCTTGGATGAGAAATGGTTGTAAATGGAACCTTCTGTGATACCAGCTGCTCTGGCCAGTTTTCTGACCGATACTCCGTTGTAGCCTTCGTTGGCAAAAGCTCGGTGGCTTTCTGTAATAGGGTTTCTTTCGTAGTCAATGTGATCACTTCCTGTATTTGATATATCCATTTTAACAAACAATCGTTTGTTTGTCAAATATAAATTTTTATTTGGGAGCTTTTCCATTGTATTCATGTCAGCGACAACATTGTTCATTGCCTGCCCGGAAGGAGGTCAATATGAGTTATCATTTAACCTTTCAGGCATATCGTTGATGGACTATAAGGAGATCCTAAAAACGAAGTACTTGTTTCCAAGCATGAGGGTACTGCTTGAGGACAGCCTGCGAGAATTGGGATTGAAGACATCCAAGGACCTGTATGATTTCCTTGCTGAAACCGAAATAGAGGGCGCGATGACTTCTCTGAAGGTCTCGGAGTAGACAATCCGACAGCTGGAAGGACTCATGGATGTTACTCGACTGAGATATGTCAGCCCCCTGTTTGCGACAGCGTTGGCAGCCTGTGGCTATGACAGCGTGAAGAAGGTTGCAGATGCCGATGTGAATAAATTGTACGATGCAGTCATCACGACAAATGATGAACAAAAGATCTATAAGGGCAAGATTGGAATGAAGTCTGATGTTGTCATGATTTTAGACTGGCATGTAGAGCAGGAATCTGTTATCGGATATATAATCAGAGATGATATTGTTTAGTTCTTAGGATGAATTGGTTGTATAGGATTATGCTGATATTCTATGTGAATCACTATCAAATTTATGTTGCTCATAACTCAATCAGAAGATGATTTCAAAACTAACTGAAAATCACCTTAAATTGCTTGGGATTGAAAATAGTATGTATTCGAAGTCAAAATGAATTCTGATAGGTTGGTTAGATGAATTGCTATACACACTCAACTCATGTGGAGTGTGTTTTGAGCATGGTAAGAGTAGATTTGTAAACAGCATCAGCGACTGAATATTGCAAAGAAGACATTAATGCTTTAGTTAATAGTTAATGTCTTTTTATTTTTGCTTTATTTGTTGTATAGATACTGAATAATATGACTTTTGTGGTAAATGATTTGTTGTAGTATATTTTGTATAGGATTGAATCTTGTGACTTATATCTTAAGTAAGTAAAAACATAACACACCATAATATATAATAGTTATTGATACTGATCTCAAATTCTGAGGTCAGTTTTTTGTTGGGATTTATCAAGCAGTCCAATGAACCTGAAAGAAAGCTGAAAGAATGATTCAGTCTAGATTCAGTTTCATTTGCTATTATTATGACAAATCAATGAAAATGAAAATGATTATGTGAATGGAGAAAATGATGATTAAAGAAATGATGAAGAAGCAGAATACTATGTTTATAGCACGATTATTTACTGTTTCCCTATGGGTTATACTTATCTACCTGGAGTTGACTAGACATACGATTGTCCAAAGTTCAATTTTAATAGGGACTATTTTATTGGGACCGATTTATTGTGGGTGGTTTTGTCCGATGGGGGTTCTGCAAAACCTATCTGCGAAGCTAGGAAGAATATTGAAATTTCCTAAAATCCAATTGCCGGGTCATATACATAAATACGCTAAATATTTGAAGTTTATCTTATGGGGATTTGCATTGTTACCTTTTGGGATTGAGATATTTGGAGCTTTGGGTATAGAGCCAAGACGAACAGTTAATAGCTTTGTCATAAGCAGCGAGGTTATCTCTATAACAGCAATAATAGCCCTAATTATACTGCTGATCATATCGATGTTTAATGAAAGGTTTTATTGTAAATATCTATGCACAAAAGGGGCTGAATATAGTCTGCTCTCCTCTCTTAGACTTTTTCGAATCAAAAGAACGTCAAAATGTGTTGGGTGTAACAAGTGTTCAAAAGAATGTCCGATGCAAGTTGATATAATGAAGAATGAGTTAGTGAATGACATTACTTGTATTAGCTGTCTAGACTGTGTAGATTCCTGTAAGGTTAAAGGTTCGATTGAGTATAAACCTATAATAAAGACATTGGTAGAAAGGTGGAAAAAATGAAAAATAGAAAAAGTATCGTAATAATAGTATTAACTCTAGTTCTTATATCAGTGCTACTTGTAGGTAGGTGGTTGAGGGTGTTTGACTTGGATGTTTTAAGGAATCATAGAAATGCATTTGAATCGGAACTACCAGATTCATCTGTTGAAAGCAGTGCGTTATTCATACCTGAATTAATAGACATGACCCATAATAATTCAGAGTTCGAAATAACTGTTGATGAAACTGAATTTGAATTCTTCCCAGGTTATAAAGCTCAGGTTAAGAGTTATAATGAACAAGGATATCTTGGAAAAACAATGAGACTCAAACGGGGAAACACTTTCTACCCTTCAGTTACCAACAACCTTGATGAGATAACGACAATACATTGGCACGGCTTGGAAGTTGCAGGCGAAAGTGATGGAGCAATGGGCAGTGTGGCCATAGTCAATCCAGGAGAAACTAAAACATACGAATTGTCAGTAGACCAGCAGGCTAGCACAATATGGTATCATCCCCATGCCAAAGGATTTACTGCTTCACAAGCCTATGAAGGTCTTGCTGGATTAATCATAATAGAAGATGAATACTCCAACGATTTGAATTTGCCAAGTGATTATGGGGTCAATGATCTTCCTATTGTGTTACAGGCTAAGTTATTTGAGGCAGAGGGTAATTTAAATTATGGCAATGAAAATACAGAGCAGAGTTTTGAGAATGGAGACAACTCACTTTTTAACGGACTACTGAACTTTGAAGACGAAACAGGTGAAAACAGTGAAACAACCGATGGTTTTGTTATTATGACAAATGGAGCATATAGACCTTATGTAACTGTAGCAAATGAGGTTATTCGCTTAAGAACCTTGAATGGGAGTAACCATGGCATTATGGATATCAGTGCAAGCGATGATACGAAGTTACATATCATCGCTACTGATGGCGGTTTCCTAGAGGCTCCCAGTGAGCAGGAACAATTTGAAATAGCAGCAGGTCAACGTTTTGAAGTCCTTTTAGATTTGACGGACAAAGAGATTGGGGAAACAGTTGATGTGATTGCCAATAATCAAGTTGTTCTGACGGTTGTGGTCAGTGAGGAATCCAACTGGTCAACAGCTTTACCAAATGGGCTAGTGGCAATAAGTCCCTTTGAAGAGTATAATGAACAGAAGACAACTCATACATATGCTCTAGGTCGTAATACAATCAATGGCAAGCAAATGGATATGATGCGAATCGATGAAACATTTGTAAAAGACGAGATATATTATTTTGAAGTGACGAATGAAGATGATGAGAATCACTCATTCCACATCCATAATTCACAGTTTTTAGTCGTTGAACTGAATGGAGAACTGATAGACTATAAGTCTTCTGGCTGGAAAGACACTATATATCTAAGACCTGGTGAATCCATGAAACTTCAAGTAAAGTTCAGATTCACAGGTGATTATATGTATCATTGCCATATTCTGATTCATGAGGAGAAGGGGATGATGGGAACTTTTAGAGTTGTGGATGAAGAATAACTATAACGTATGGAGGCATGAATAAGATGAAAATTCTTGTAATTGAAAGATGACCAAAAAATATCAGAGATTCTATATAAAATACTGTCTGATGATGACTATCTTGTTGATGCTGTTTATGATGGAATGGAAGGGTTATATTTTGCAGGAAATGGTGAGTATGATGCCATAATCTTGGATGTAATGTTACCCAAAATGGATGGTTTTGAGGTTTTGAATATACTAAGAAATAAAGGAAACAAAACACCTATTCTCATGCTAACAGCACGAACAGAACTAGATGATCGCGTTCAGGGGCTAGATTTGGGCGCAGATGATTACCTGACCAAACCTTTTGCCCCCAGAGAGTTACTGGCTAGGCTTCGTGCCTTGATCAGAAGAGGCGAATTCGGCTCTGATGACGAGATACGTTTTGAGGATCTCATCATCCACAAGAAGTCTTGCACCCTTTCTTGTGGATCTCATTCAGTTGACCTAAATAAGAAAGAATTGGAAATGCTGAGTATGTTGCTTGTCAAAAAGGGTGAAATCATACCAAAAGAAATATTTATTGTTCGAGTCTGGGGCGATGATTCCGATGTGACAGATAACAATGTAGAAGCATATATATCATTTATAAGGAAAAAGCTTAAATATATTGGGTCCGGGGTAAAGATAAAAGTAGTCAGGAAGATGGGTTATAAGCTCGAGGTGCAAAATGATTAACAGATTAAGACGCCATATTTTTTTTGTGATAATGGGATTAATTGGTGTAATGCATGCTGTACTATTATATGTACTTATACTTTCATCGAATAGTCACCTGGAAAAAGATACCTTCCAACTACTGGATGAGTTGTACGTACAGAAGGAAATCGACAATGTTCTTATAGAAGATGACAAGTATTCCAGTGATTATAGCAAAGAAGAAAGAAACCTTATCTATTTCTTTGTAGAGATTCAAAATGATGAGAAGGTATGGTTGAATGAAATAAGTTCAGAAGAACAGAAAGAGCTTAGTGGCGCGTTACAGTATATTAGAGAGTTTGATGGTGAAAGCGGCATAATCAAAAACTCTAACTTGATGTTCAAAAAGTATAGCAATGATATCTATGGGATAATAGATTCTTCTCATGAGCAAGCATTCATGTATAGACAAATAAGGGAGTACACTCAAATCATCGTTTCGAGTTTCATTCTTTTTATTGTAGTCAGTGTATTGTTATCCTATATTGTTGTAAAACCGATTGAGAAGATGTGGCAAAAACAGCAGCAGTTTGTCATGGATGCTTCTCATGAGTTAAAAACACCATTAACTGTAATTAAAGGAAACGCCTCAATCCTTACAGATGGAATTGATGAGCATCAGCAAAAATGGTTGTCTAATATTGATCAGGAAGTCCAGTACATGGAGAAGTTAATTGAAGATTTATTGCTATTGGCTAAATTTGATAACACCATGAAGCAAGAGTTATTCACAAGTGTCAACTTGAGTAGAATTATCGAAGAAACTGTCATGAAATTTGAACCAATGCTTTTTGATGAAGGTTTTGACTGTTGTTACCGACATTGATCCTGCCATTGAGATTGAGGGTATTGAAAGTTATATCCGTCGCTTGTGTGTTATCTTTCTTGACAATGCAAAAAAATATTCCTATGAGGGAACGACAGTCTTTGTAGGATTGAAAAGAAGGGGTAAGGAGTGCATCATGACGGTTGGGAACTCAGGAGATATATTATCAAAGGATGATATAAGCAAAATCTTCAATCGGTTTTATATGGTTAATCAATCAAGAAAGCGTAACAGTCATGGCCTTGGTCTTGCTATAGCAAATGAAATTATTAAGATTCATAAAGCTAAAGTGGTTGTTAAAAGCAATGCGGATACCGGGAATCAATTTATTGCCACATTTGATATCATTTAACTTCTCTTTTGGCTTTAAGTTTAATATCAAAACCCCTTAATTATAATAAACACGGTGAACCGTACACTTGGACAACCAAGTACATTAGAGGATGAAAAGATGTTCCTAGTTACGATACATGTGTAGACGGTTATGAGATTGATAAGAATAGATTAAAAGGCAGTTATAGTGATTGAAAGATTGCTTGTTAAGACGTTGATTATCCTTATTAGATAATCAACGTCTTTTTCAATGATAATTAAATTAGAATTTGTATGGGAAGTTAATTTATTGGCAATCGAGGTTGTGATATAATAAGCGTTGTTGGCTTGAGTAGTTCGGAAGTAACTTATTTTGATGGAAAGGTTGCTGTATCCAATTGACTTGACTTTGCATCGTGCAAAATATATAGTGAAACAAATGATACAGATAAGGAGATTTGCATGACTAAAGAAGAAATTGCCAAGCGGTTGAGAGCGCAAATAAATGTCAACGGTCATATTATTGGTGTTGCTGCAGGTGGGGGCATGACTGCAAAACATTCAGTTATTGGCGGAGCAGATTTCATTCTAGCATTAAGTGCTGGGAAATTTCGTCAAATGGGTCGAAGTTCACTTGCGAGTTTCCTCTGTTATGCTAACAGCAATGACGTTGTTATGACAATGGGTAAAACTGAATTGTTACCTATGTTGCAAGATACACCTATCATTTTTGGGTTAAATGCAAATGATCCAACCATACACCTATATGAATATATAAAATCGATTAAGGACAATGGATTTTCTGGGATTAATAACTTTCCAAGTTGTAGGTATTTTTGATGGGAAATTTGGTGAGGCATTAGAGGAATCTGATATAACTTTCGATCGTGAAGTAGAGGCTATTAGTATTGCAAACTTCATGGGACTATTTACAGTGGCTTTTGTTTTTAATGAATTGCAGGCAAAAAAAATGCTGAAAGCAGGGGCTGATATTCTTTGTGTTCATTTAGGATTAACTAAAGGTGGTATGTTAGGGGCGAAAGAAAGTTTTTCAATAGAAAAAGCAAAAGTTATAGCTGATAAGATTTTCGACATAACAGATGAAAGCAATCCGACCCCGATAAAAATGATTTATGGAGGACCAGCATCGACCCCTATTGACTTAAAATACCTATATGAGAACTCTCAATGTAAAGGGTATATCGGTGGATCTTCTTTTGAACGGATACCTATTGAACGAGCTATAGTGAATGCGACTCGAGCTTTTAAATCATTTGGCAGTTTCGATGAAAATGATATTATGGTTAAAGCACTTTCTGGTACAAGTAGCAATTATGATTATGTTGATTTTGTGAAAACATATGTTAAAGATAATTATATGAAAGATATAAAGTTGAGCGAATTGGCGCTTGTAGCTCATATTTCCTATACATACTTAAGTACTAAATTTAAAAGAGAAGAAGGGTGTAGTTTTACCGATTATTTAGTGAAATATAGACTTGAAAAAGCTGTTGAAATCATGATGAGAGACGATATACCTATGAAAGACATTGCATTGATGGTGGGGGTATAAGAATTATGCCCATTTTAGTAAGATATTTAAAAAAGTACATGAATATGTCACCAAAGTTGTACGTGAGCGAATATAAAGACAAGTAAGTGAATGATAAAAGCAACATTATTAGAAAATAAAGACATGTGTTTAGAATATAAACACATTTACACAATAACGACTAAGTAGTAGACTTAAGGCATAACTTAATCTGCTACTTTTTATTTTGCTCAAAATTTGGGTGAGAAGAAGAAAACATGATTATCTAATGGAGGTAAGATGAATGAAGATAATTGCTATTGCAGGAACATTTGATTCAAAAGGAGAGGAATTTCTTTTTATCAAAAACTATATTGAAGAATTAGGACTTGGTACATACACGATACATACAGGTGTCTTTGAGCCATCATTTACACCAGATCTATCGAATGAGTCACTTGCGGAAGCTGGTGGAGGGAATATCATAGAAATTCAAAATGCTAATGATCGCGGTGTTTCGATGAAGATTCTATCAGAAGGTTTGGCAGAGTTGTTACCTGATTTATACAGAGAAGGAAAATTTGATGCAATTATTTCTTTGGGAGGATCCGGTGGAACAGCATTGGTGACACCTGCAATGCAATCGTTACCTATAGGTGTACCCAAGCTTATGGTTTCGACCATGGCTTCAGGTGAAACATCACAATATGTAGGGACGAGTGATATTATTATGATGCCATCAGTGGTGGATGTTGCAGGCTTAAATCTTATATCGAAGAAGATTTTCACAAACGCCGTACATGCTATTGTTGGAATGGCGAATAATACTTTTAATCAAGGTGACGATCATAAACCACTTATTGCAGCTACAATGTTCGGAGTAACAACACCATGTGTTGATACTGCTAAGTCTTATCTGGAAGATAATGGATATGAAGTTTTGGTGTTCCACGCTACCGGTACTGGTGGAAAATCTATGGAGAAATTGATTGAAGCAGGCTATTTTAATGGTGTTTTAGACTTAACAACAACAGAATGGTGTGATGAGGTTGCTGGTGGTGTTCTAAGTGCTGGCCCTAACCGTCTTGAAGCAGCAGGGAAGAAGGGTATACCTCAAGTCGTTTCAGTGGGTGCACTAGATATGGTTAATTTTGGACCTTATGAAACAATACCATCAAAATACGAAGGTAGAAATTTCTACAAACATAATCCATCAGTAACTTTGATGAGAACATCTTTGGATGAAAATAAACTTGTTGGTGAGAAAATTGCAGAAAAATTGAACATGGTATCTGGGAAAGCAACCCTTTTGTTACCGACCAAGGGTGTGTCTTTAATTGATGTAGAAGGTCAGGTGTTTTATGGACCAGAGGAAGATGCAATGTTATTTGAAACGTTAAGAAGCAATGTAGACCAATCTAAAATTGAAATTGTAGAGAAGGATTTGGCTATTAATGATCAGGAGTTTGGGATATTGGCAGCAAAAACATTAATTGAGTTAATGTCATAATATTGGTAAGAATATTTAATTAAAGGAGAGAATGATGAATAGGAAAAGCAGATTAGAAATACTTGATGATTTTAGGAATGAACTTAGCAAAGGTAATATTTTGCTGGGTGTAGGAGCAGGCACGGGTATCACAGCAAAACAAGTGAAGCTGGTGGCGCAGATATGCTGATTATCTACAACTCAGGTAGGTATAGAATGGCAGGTAGAGGATCTTTAGCAGGTTTACTGTCGTATGGGGATGCCAACAAGATTGTTGTTGAGATGGGTGCAGAGGTATTACCGTTGTTAAGCATACGCCTGTATTAGCTGGCGTATGCGGAACGGATCCATTTAGGGTCATGGATGTCTACTTGAAGGAACTTAAAGGAATGGGATTTAATGGTGTTCAGAACTTTCCTACTGTAGGTCTTTTTGATGGTACTTTCAGGCAAAACCTTGAAGAAACAGGCATGGGATATGGTTTAGAGGTAGAGATGATAAGGATTGCTCATGAACTTGATATGCTGACATGTCCTTATGTGTTTAACCCTGAAGAAGCAACAGCAATGGCAGAGGCAGGCGCAGATGTACTTGTAGCACACATGGGTTTGACAACTAAAGGTACAATTGGCGCTTCAACAGCACTAACGTTGGATGATAGCATAAAGATTATTGAAGGCATCATTGAAGCAGGTAAAAAAGTGAATCCGGACATTATTGTTATATGTCATGGAGGTCCGATTGCGGAGCCGGAAGATGCGAATTATGTCATTGAAAGAACAAAAGGTATTGATGGATTTTTTGGCGCATCGAGTATCGAAAGATTTGCTGCAGAAAAAGGTATCAAGTCACAAACAGAAGCCTTTAAAAAAATAACAGTCAAGTAATTGGAGGTAGTAAAAATGAGTGCGAATGATCAATTAAGTAATGGAAAAAAGCGATTTGATGAGAAAATGAAAAGAGTCATGGATGCGGTGGAACTTAAGCAACCTGATAGAGTGCCGATTATTGGTGGTTTTCAATCATTTGTTCAGCATTGGGCAGGTGTAAGTGTAGGTGACTCTCTTAGAGACTATGAACTGACTGAGAAGATATATGATGATTTCTTTGAAGAGTTTGACCCTGATTTGGCTTGGGATCCAGTGTTTATGTACCCTATTAATGCCTTTGAAACTTTAGGGCTTGATTGGATGAGATGGCCTGGAAATGGTCTTCCAGATGAATCTATTTACCAATTCATTGAAGGTGAATACATGCATGAGGATGAGTATCAGGAGTTTATTTTTGATCCAACTAGGTTTGTCCTGACAAAATGGATTCCTAGAAGTTTCAAAAAACTTGATGGCTTAAAGTATCTTACTGGATTAAGTAATTCAGTGTGGTTAGGTTTCTATAACTCTTTTTACCCCTTTGCAATGCCTGAAGTTCAAGAATCCTTGAAAACACTTATGAAGGGTGCGGAAGAAATTGCAGCATGGTATGCATTTTTATTAACATATCGTGCCAAAATGGAGGCGAAAGGCTTACCAATTGCCTGGGGTGCATTTGGCTTTGCACCGTTTGATATGTTAGGTGACACAATGCGTGGTACCGAGGAGATGCTGATTGACATGTTACTTAGACCGGAAGAAGTGAAAGCGGCTTGTGAGAAATTCGTACCAATTGCTATTGAATCAGCAGTCAATAGTTCAGCTGTAACAGGCAACAAATTTGTTAATATGTTTTTACACAAGGGTGTGGATGAATTCATGTCTGTTGATCAGCTCAATGAATTTTACTGGCCAACACTTAAGAAAGTCATTGACGGTGTTGTTGAAGCAGGATTAGTACCAGTCGTATACACGGAAGGTACATATGATACAAGGCTTGAAACATTAAGAGATGTACCAAAAGGAAAAGTGATTTACCATTTTGAATATGTTGATATGAAAAGAGCGAAAGAAGTTTTAGGTGATGTTGCATGTATCGCTGGAAACGTACCAAACTCGTTATTACATTTTGGGAAACCTGAGGAAGTAAAGGAATATGTGAAAATCTTATTGAGGATTGTGCTGAAGGTGGTGGATTCATCGTTGATACTGGTGGTGTATTAGATGATGCAAAACCTGAGAATGTAAAAAGCAATGTTTGAAGCTACAAGAGAATATGGCGTCTACTAATTAACGAAAGTGACTAGTCATAGAAATATGTGACAGTGGAGGAAGAAATGAGTCAAATATTAAATGATATAAGTATTGCATTAGAAAAAGGCGATTTAAAAGTTGTAATTGAACTATGTAATAAGTCCCTTACTGAAGGTATAGGTGCATCAGATATACTAAATGCACTATTGTCTGGTATGAACGTTGTTGGGGAAAGATTTAAGAATAACGAAATCTTTATTCCAGAAGTATTGATTGCTGCAAGAGCAATGAACAAGGGACTTGAAATTATTCGTCCACTACTTGATGAAGAAGGGGTCGATTCAATTGGAAAAGTTGCTATTGGTACAGTGAAAGGTGACTTGCACGATATTGGTAAAACCTTGTGGGTATGATGATGGCAGGTGCAGGATTTGAAGTGATAGATCTTGGTGTCGATGTCTCACCGGAGCAATACATTCAAGCTGTAAAAGATCATAAAGTTGATATTATTTGTATGTCAGCATTATTAACAACAACAATGACGAGTATGAAAGAAGTTGTTGTTGGTCTTGAAGAACATGGGCTTCGTGATTCTGTAAAAGTAATGGTCGGAGGAGCACCAGTGACGGATAATTTTGCTGAACAGATTGGTGCAGACAAATATACAGCAGATGCTGCTACTGCAGCGGAGGAAGCTAAGAAATTTGTAGCGTAAATGACATGTGTTATTAGGATTAAATTCTCTTATCTTTGATATATATCCTTGTAGTAGTGATGCCGGTAAATGTTAGTCAAGATACTTTGATCAAAAGCTAACCATTCATGAGTTTTGAATGGTTAGCTTAGATTATTTAGGATAATAAAACGAACATATAGTATAAAGAGAATTTATTAATTTATTTATTTTATGTATAACTGAAGATATAAGAGAGGAGAACTATGCGAAAAAATAATGTAATCAGCAAAGCAAGAGAAATTGGATACACATCCATAGGTGAGTTAGAGATTTCAATGATTCTATTCGATGAAACCCTAAGAGATATGTGTTTGGCCAATTCATGTGGTAAATCAGGAACAAACTGGTGTTGCCCTCCTGGATGCGGTGAATACAGTGAGTTAAAAGAAATGGTTTTAACATACAAGAAAGGTATTTTACTTCAGAAGGTTTATGACATTGAGGATTCCTTTGATATTGAAGGCATGATGGCTGCTGCAAAGGATTTTAGTAGAATTAATACCCAGCTGAATATATATATTCGTGAAAAAAACACATTAGATGAGATGAGATTGCTTACCGCAGGTGGTTGTGAAATTTGCGAGGAATGTACATATCCAGAAAAACCTTGTAGACATCCTGATGAAACATTCATATCTATTGAAGCATGCTGCATCAATGCAAATGAATTATGTGAAAGTACGCGAATATCCTATATAAATGGTCAGAATACAGTATCCTATTTAGCATTACTTCTGTATAAATAAGAATAGAAGACAATTTATACATTTACGTTGTTACTGTCCAAATCTGATAATCAAAGCGATATGCTATCAGGACCCGGTGGAAGAACGATACCTGGTCCTGATAGCATATACAAAAAATCTGTGAACAAAATTTAGGAGTTAATAATTACACTTTCCACACAAATTAAAGTTTTCTGTTGAAGTAATATCGCATAGGAACTTTTTGAGGAGTTGTACTAATAATCTGGACATATAACTTGATTTTGATGTATTGAATGCAGTAGATTAAGTTAGCAAATAAAGAAGTGTAGATTAAAATATCTGAATTTCTTTAACCTACCTATAGTTAACTACTTGAGATTTTCAGGTATTATACTACAAACGTTTTGCAAATATTGGTGTAGATATTGTCGTAAAACACAATCTTGAAACAAAATCAAAGATATGGTACTGTGTATATGAGATATATT